>Ga0209609_10000276_pt1 | contig 30843 bp, 18 predicted proteins | sample LakKivw325mmetaG_FD_184136 | JGI IMG/M metagenome (GOLD analysis project Ga0209609, IMG submission 184136) | Anoxic lake water microbial communities from Lake Kivu, Rwanda to study Microbial Dark Matter (Phase II) - Lake Kivu water 325m metaG... | ecosystem: Environmental > Aquatic > Freshwater... | reverse complement strand
CTGAAACCCAAAGCGTGATTGAAATTCAGAGTGTAATCCATATCCTTGTTGTCTTCTCTGTAATCAATCAGCCGGTTCTGAACTTCGCCGCTTAGCTGTACATCGAGAGGATTTTTAAGCAGGTTTTTGATAGTAAGGTGATAGTTTAGATTTATAGCGCTAACAGATTGATATTTTAAGTCATAAGCATTATTATCTATCCTGGCGTCCTGATGCTTGGCAAGGATAACAAGCCGGGTGGCGCTGTTCTCGTATGCCATGCCGCCGCGTACCGAAAGACTGTGCCAATCCTCATCCGGAGAAAACGGATTCAGTCCGGCTTTCAGGGCAATGGGCAGGATGAACAGGCTGTCTGCCAAAAGAGTGGCGTGCAGATTTTCCCAACTGTTGTAATTCAGATGTAAAGCATTCTTCCGCAGGCTCTTAAAAGTGACCTTGTCTTCCTTCGGAAAAGGTGGAAAGAGCGGATTCAACGAATCCGTAACATCCGGAAGGATCAGATCATTACCTGCCAGACCGCGTTTCTCGACAAAACTGCGGAGCAGGGAAGGACCGCTAATTTCCACATCAGGCAAATCCTGAACCTGAGAAAAAGCTGCCACAGAAATTAACAGCAGGGCAATGAGCAACAAAGGTTTGTAGTTCATTGTTTCCTCCCTGCATTTAATTTATCCGTGATTTCTTTCTTTTGGGCGGCAGTCAGAAAATCCTGCATTTCATCATATACCTTGCGGGCTTCCTCAAATTGTTCTGATCCGATATAGGAAAGGATGATGAGCCGCTTCGCCTCCAAAACCAGCTCCATTTCGTCTGGATAAAGATAAACCGTTTTATAAAGCTCGATCACAGCTCTGTCATAGTCCTTGGAATAGTGTTTACAAGCTCCCAGAACAAACTGCGCCTGTGCACGGATCTGATAATCTGGATTGAGCAGCAGACCATGTGCCACTTGCTCAGCCGTGTTCCATTCATTTTGGGCAAAATTCCATGACATCCAGATGAATTGAGCCCTGTCAGGGACAGGTATGAACTCTCCGTTCCATTTATGCCAATAAACATCAAGACTGTCGGGAGCGTAATCAAACAGAGTTTGAAGCAGTTTTACAAAACGGGTGTCCACAATGTCATAAGATAATGCCTGGTCAAGCTTCTGAACTGCAGATTGGTAGTTTTCCGCCTGAATTTCAAGTTCAGCCCATTCGGTCAGAATATCGGCATTGGGCTCAAGCGTGAAGATCTGCCGGTAAACGCTGTCTGCTTCTGTGATTCTGTCCAGTCTGCCAAGCGAAGCAGCAACATAACGGCGGATCTCGTTGTTTTCGCGATCCGGAAATTCCTCTCTCAGTTTATCCGCCATGTCGATGATGTCGCTCCAAAGTTCACTGCCGAAGTAAACCCTCAGCAGCAGATACTGAAGTTCGAATCTGATATATTCTGAAATGAATTCGTTTGCCATGGTATCAATTTCGTCCAAAGCTTTCTGATTTGGGCTGAGACGCAAGGAGAAAAGCATTCCGGAAAATACGCTGGAGAGAATGATCTGCTCATCTTCAGTAAAAAACTCATTGTTTTTATATCTGCGCAGCAGGCTCATCCAGGTGTCTATCGCTTTGGAGTGCTCTCCCAGATTGTACTGGATGCTGCCGATATTGGCAAGGGCATAGTTATAGTTATCATCATCGGGATTTTCTTTGATGAACTGATTGAAAAGCAGAAGTGCCTGCTGATATTCTCTGGAGTGGTATGCAGCTTTGGCGGCCATGATCAGATATGCGCCGGGAGTCTCTTTTTCCTTTGACAATTGGAGATACAGCGCCTGAGCCTCATCAAACCTGCGCAGACGATACAATGTCAAGGCTATGTAGCTGTTGGCCTCAAATCTGTCAACTTCGTCTCTGGCGTGGGTTTTGGCGCTGTTGTATATATTCAGCGCTTCATTATACTGCTTCAGATTAAAATAGATATTGCCGTGCAGGATCATTATCTGGAAAGCATTGGCGCTATCAGTAAGCAGCTTGGGAATGTATTCTGCCGCAGCCTGATAATTTTCCAGATAATATAGGCATTGGGCAATCCTGTAGTCGATCACAACCTGGTCGATATAGTTGGAATTGATACTGAGATATTGCTCTATCGCTTTATTATAACGCGATTGGAAGAAACTGATCTCGGCATTGAGATACTTCGCTTTTTCAGTGATCTCGGGTTCTGCTTCAATCTGGAAAACTGCATTTAGCTGAGCAGCGGCTTCGTCATATTCTTTCATGTCAAAGTCGATCAGGGCAATGTTGTAGAGCGCATGAGCACGGTATTTTCCTCGGGGGTATTGATTCAGATAGTTGTTATAAGCCTGTTTGGCACTGAATGGGATCTTGGCATTGAACCAGATGTCTCCAAGCATGATGCTTACATTGTGGTTCAGTTCCGGAGTGAGAGCCATTTTCCTCACACGCAGCAAAGCGTTGATGGCTTCCTGATATTGCTTGTTTTTAAACAGCAGTGAGGCATTGACATAAAGGACATTGGGATCTGTCTTGTCGGTTTCAAGCCCAGATAGATAGGTTTCCAGATTCTTCAAGGCGAAAGTGGGATCTTCTTTATATAAGAGTTTGATCCTTTCCAGCCAGCTCATGACAGCCAGATCATCATTGCTGTCTGGAAGCACATCTTGGGGGCCATAGCGCCACTGTGACAAAACTGCAAAAATGGAATCGGCTTTGGCATCGTTGCCCTGCTCCACATAAAGCAATCCGGTCAGATATGACCGAAATGCGCTGTGAGATTTGGTTTGAGAAAGAATGCTCCAGGCAGTGTCATAACTTTTAGTTAGATAATTGATGCGGGCAAATCTCAGTCTAACTGAGTCTGGATACCCGTCGTATAATTTGTTTTCCAAACGGGCAGCTTCTTCATATTCTTCCATTGAGATCAGATAATCGAGCCACTTGTTCAGCGCTGATGTGTGCACAAATGCTGCCTCAGGCTGGTCTGTCAGTTTCATTGCCAGCTCTCGCGCCTTACCAATATCATTGGCTGATATGCAGGCCTGCATAAGTTCATATGTTGCCGCGGGGTCATTGGCTTTGTGTATCAAAGCCTGCTCAAAGCTTTTCTGAGCTGATACCGGATTGAACAGAGCCAGTTGGATTTTTCCCCTCAACATCTCAATTCTGTATTTCTTGTCAGGTTCGTTGGTGGCCCGTTCCGATCGGGTCAGAAAACCCAGGGCGCTGATGTGGTCTTTCCAGTTATACCGTATCTCAGCTTTGTTGATCAGAACCTCAAACAGCATCTCGCTATCTGTATCGCTGTGCAGAAGGATTGTATAAAGACTGTCTGCAACAACAAAATCCTTTTCAAAGAAAGCAATCTTGGCTCGCATGAAAGTTATGGTCAGCTTATGCTCCGTATCTTTGTATTCCGTTTCGAAGAAAGCTATCTGTTTTTTTGCCAGATTATATTGCCCATGCTCATAAAGATTGATTATGAAGACGAGGTCATTCTCCTCTGCAGAAACGCAGAGTAGCGGTCCGGACAGTAGGGTGAACAACACTGCCATTATGAACAGCAGTAGAATTTGTTTGTTTTTCATATTTCTTCCTGAACCTCTTGGGAACTATTTTTCCGATTTGACGGGAAGGCTGACAAAGACTGTTGTGCCTTCGTTTTCTTTACTTTTTATCCAGATGTTACCATTATGTAGTTCAGCAATTCGTTTAGCTACTGCCAATCCCAGCCCCAGTCCACTGGAACGATATTCTATTGTCCCCGATTTGTGAGCATAGATTTCGTTCAGTTCATAGAACTTTCTAAATACATTCTGGAGTTGATATTCGGGCATGCCTATACCATTATCCTGAACGTAGATGACCAATGTGTCCTTGTTGTTTAGTTTCTCTTCCTGAAAAGCGGAACGCCTCGCTCCGATGATGATAGTACCGAAGTCATTGGTGAAACGTATGGCATTCAGCACAAGATTATAGATCATCAGATGCATAGCTTCCCAATTGCCTTCGATTTCCGGCAAATCGGATGTGACCTCCACCTTGATAAACATCTTCCGATGTCGTGAGACGATCTCCACCTCATGATGGATCAGATTGATGATGTCTGCTATGTGCAGAGTGACTTTCGGCAGATCGCTCTTCAGGTTATAATTGTTCATTGTTATGATGTCATTGGTGGTCAGAATCAGCTTTTTCAGATTGGTTTCGATCTTTTCCATTATTTCCTGGCGTTCTTCCTCATCTGAAAACAAGCTTCTTTTAAGTCTGGATACATAACCTTGGAGTGTCGTCAGCGGCGTATTCAGCTCATGAGACACTATTGCCATAAATTCATTCTTTAGTGCTTCCAGAGATTGCAGTTCGTGACTCTTTTGAATGATGGATTCATACTGCAGAGCATTCTTCAGGGCAATGCTGATCTGGTCAAACAGCAAAGTCGTGATTTCCGGATTCAGATACATCGCTTGAGAATTGTCCAGATAATTATCCAGATAAATGAAACCGTAGATCTCTTCATTGATGATAAGGGGCGCGCAGAATATTGAGTGCAGCTTGTAATCGTGCACACTGATGGAATTTTTAAAACGGTTGTCATCCAACGCATTATAAGTATAGACCGCAGTTTTGGAGTATTGGCACTCACTGATCACAGTCTTGCTTATGACTGCAATGTTGGACAACGGTGACTTTATGTAGTCCATCGCAACTTGGTAGATGTAGTTTCCTTCTTCGTCTTTCTTGATCAGAAATCCTCTTGAAGCACCCGTGAAATCCATACAGGCCGAAACGATCTCTGTCTCCAGAGATTTGATCTCAACCACTCTCATCAGAGAATGCGTTATTGTCATTAGACGGTTCATCATCTTCATTTTCTGTGTGATTTCTGAGTAGTCCTGGATTCGCATAATAAGGTTGGTTATATGTTGTCTGATTGCTCTGATCAAAGTTATCTCATTTTTTGTAAAAGCCAGTTCATTGTGGTCTGAGATGATCATGAATCCGATCTTGTGGAATTTTATCTGGAGCGGAACGATCATATTGTGGGCATGATCGAATTCTTCCGTGATTATGTTGTCAGCTTTGAAAGCTTTGTCTATGAGCTGAAATATTTGCGGCGTGATGAGATACTCTCCATGTTCTTTGTCACGCAGATAGATGGAATAGGAATTCTGCTTCTCAGAATACAGCATGATCTGGAATCTCCAGGGTGCTATGATCTCTTTCAATCCTTTTTCAATAAAGAACTTCACCCTATCTGGATTTTGTATGTTTACCAGACTGTACTGCAGCTCATTCCATTGAGTTCTCGTATTCTGATAACGTGATGAGATGTCTTTGAGATCCAGCTTTTTAACATCGTTAAGATAATAATGGCTCTGTTTCAGATACTGTTGCCTATCCTCTTCGCTTATTCCTTGAGTGATCTCCATCAAAAAACGCTTATATTCCTCAAACCATTCTGCAGTTTGGTTTTCCGCTGCCACCGAAAGATATACTTTTACTATCATCAGGCGAATCTTGCTGCTCAGCAGATAATATTCATACTTCTCGACATCATTGTATAAGCTGATCAATTCCCTCAGAACCTGCCTTAAAGGTTTGAAAGGTGTTGCCAGATCTATGACTGCTTTGAACATTAGTAAATTGTAGTACCAGTAGCGGTATTGATATTTCTTGGCGAGTTCCATTGCCTTTACTATTATGCTTTCCGCTTCCTTAAAGTCTTTCAGTCCGATGCAGCATTCTATCTCCATGATGTAAAAAACGGTCAAGGCATAGTGATTTCTCACTTCGCCGGCAAATTTGGTCGCATTTTTCAAATGCTCTTGGGCCTGTATGTAGTCTCGGTTCAGGATGGATACCATGCTCAGAGTATTGTAATAAAAATCATCCTCATGGATATCATGATAGTTAATATGCACATTCTTTCTTAACATTTTTGAGATCTGTTTCGGTAAACCCAGTTCGTAAAGGTAATAGAAATATGTTTTTACCAAAGGATTGATCTCTCGGATAATGCCTTCATTCAGATTGGGCTCATTCTGGCTGATGAACTTATAGTAGTAACCGAAACTCTTGATCTTGCTCATGGCAAGTGCCAGATTGTATTCAATCGAGCTTAGGAACTTGGTGCTTTTTAGTTTGTTGATGATGTCTTTGGCTTGTTCCAAAAACTCTATGGCTTTTTGAAAATCACCCATCTTGATATGCGCTTCACCCATATTCAATAGCGCTAGGGCCATTGTTATACTCAGTCCCTGTTCTGCAGCCATTGCATACCCTCTCTGCGAATACGATTCTGACACTGGTGTGTTGCCTTGTTTTAGGTGAAGGTCGGCAAAATTGTTATAGATCAGCCCCAGATAGCGTTTTATGTTAAATCTTGTCCAGATGGATAGCGCTATGTTAAGGTGCTCATTGGCTTCTTCGATGTTTTTCAGATTACTGTAGCACACCCCCAGATTGTTATGCAGAGACGCCAGTCTGATCAGAACCCTAAAATCCTGCATTGATGGCAGTTCTACCAGAAAATCCTCTGCTGTCTTGATGGCGGTCAGCATCTCGTTTTTTATTTTATAATATACCACCAGTCGGTCCACATAGGATATCTTCAGTTCCAGCGGAAGCTCTGCATTTGCCAGTTCATTCAGGTAGGAAAACGCAGTGTCTGTGTCTAACTGTAGTTGGATGTTAATGAAATAAAGCTGTAGGAGTACTTTCTGCCTTCCGGTGTAAACAAGTTCCAGCGCCTGGTTAAAGTAAGTCAGTGATTTTACCAGATCTTCCATGATGAAATAGATTGTCCCTAAAACATAGTATTTTTCAAACATCTCCGGAAGTTTTCTGATGCCGTTGATCACGCGCTGTGAACAGTTGCAAAAGCCTGTCAGTTCTGTCTTTTCCTGAAAAACCATCAGATCGCTGATCAGTTCAATTGGGAGTATATTTAGTTTCCCGCTAAAATCGATTTCTATCACATCCAGGATTGCCAGATACGCTGCTTCCTGATTGTGGTCTTGCTCATGCAGGTCATACAGGCGTTTGGTATATTCTCTCTGTGCCTTGTGATCTTTGGCAATGATGGCATTTCTGATCACTCCCCGACAGGTTTCAACATCATGGATATCATGCTTTCTGTAAAACTCCAGTATGGCTTCTGAGACGGATTTATGTTCAACATTGGGACTTTCTGTCTTTAGTTTTGCCTTGGCTGCCTGATACACAAACATATAATGTTGTTTTTGTTTGCTTAGGATTTCATTGAAGATAGTATCGTTGATAAAGTCATATAGCTCTTTCCCCTGCATTTTTGTGATATACGTGATCAGTTCTTTGGTCAGGGGGCATTCTGCTATGGCTAAAAGTTTCAAATGTTGGTAATTTTTTTCTTTGATATGGCTCAGGCGCATGTAGATTGAGTTCAGCAGCTTGGTCGGTAGTTCGTAATCGGCAAAATCATAGTCAAAGCTGATGGCTTTGTTCCGCACTATTTTTTTCTTCTGTACCAAATCGACCAATATCTCTCTGATAAAATACGGATTGCCTGCCGATAGTTCCCACACCTGATTTATAAAGGCATCAGATGCTGTCTTGTTAAGAAGCTTTTTGATGTACTGCTTGGTTTCATCATAAGTCAGTGGCAGAATCTGCAGAGTTACGGTATGATTGATCTGAGCAATTTTGTTGTAATCGATGAATCCCAAAACGATCAGGATCTTCTGTTCGGAGATCACCTGTGAGATGTAATTGATGAAGTCGATTGTGTATCGGTGCACAAAATGCGCATTTCTGATGATAAAGATTATCGGCTTATGCTCTGAAAGGCTGATCAGTAGTTTTTTCACGCTTTCAAAATCCGCTTGCAGTTCTTCTCTGTTTTGAGAAACACGTTTGGCTTCGCTTGCTGACTGAAAGAGGTATAGTTTGAATTTCTCGGATATTGTGGTTAAATTGTCATATTTGGTGATTTCTTCTGTGGACAGCGATTGCATGAATTCTTTGATCAGTGCAAAGAATGGCTCGTGATCCTGCCGGCTGCATGTGTAATCAAACAGAAAATAGTTACCGTTTAGCAAATGATATCTGAACAGTGACAGCACGGATTCCTTGCCCAATCCTTCTCCGCCTATCAGGGAAACGATTTTCCCGTTTCCTTTTTCAGCGCTTTCCACATACTCCAGGATCTGATGGCTGTAGCTTTCTCTGGAAATGTAACTATTGAATTTTAATTTGTTGACCAGCGACCACTCTATCGAGTATGGATATTGTTTGTTTTGTATTCTGTTAATGTAATTGATGATCTCGTCAGCACTTTGGAACCTGTTCTCAGGATTTTTCTCCAACAGTCTTAAAATGAATTTCTCAAGTGCCTGCGGAATGTCTTCATTCAGTTCTGATGGGAATTTCGGAATGAAATAATGCTGTGAGCCCGTGATCAGAGCATTGATTTGATCGATTGAAAAGGGAAAGTTATTGGTCGTCAGTTTATACAGCATCACTCCCAGAGAGTAGAAATCGCTGGCTGTCGTTATGTTCTGATTGGTAAAGGCTTCCGGTGCCAGGTAGGGTAGCGATCCTGTCACAGTTTGCTGGTCTTTGTTGGAATCAATTTTTGTGAAGCCAAAGTCTATGACTTTCACCTCCACCTTGTTGCCGTCTATCCTGTAAAGCACATTCTCCGGCTTTAGGTCCTTATGCAGAATGTCCTGCTCGTGTAAGGCATCCAAGGCATAGGCGACTTGCACAATGATATCATAAAATGATTCGATCTGCGATTTCTTGAATCTGTAGTTCTTGAGTGAAGAGCCCTCATAGTATTCTGTGAGTATATAGATATGATCGCCCACATGCCCGAAATCCGCCACGTGAGCCAGGTTTGGATGCTCTATCTTGGTGATGTGATGCATGTCTTCCGCAGAGAATTTGCCATACAACTCTCTCGATGACAGATATTGAAACATCTTCAGTGTATAGAGCTTCCCGGTTCGCTTGTCGCGCACCTTGAAAACATTGCTCCACGCTCCTGAACCCAGACTTTCCAGAACTTCATATCTATGATCTATTATCATGTGCTTATCCGACTTTCAAGTTTATTTTTCTTTATCTCTGACCTCTTTTATCGTGTCAAGCTAAAACACCTTTCTGCTTTTATGTCAAATTTTGCTGACTTACATCTCTCCTACTTGGCCCTTGCTTAAAACTCAGCTAAAGCATTCAAATCATAGGGAGATACATATAAAGCCTTATTGGACTGGAGTTCCTGCCACTTTTCGAACATTTTGATGTATTTTTGCAGCTCCTCTGACTTATAGATTTCCGGTAAAAAAGGTATCTTTGCTTTCATCCCTACGGAAACCTGGACACCATTTTTACTGCTCATCACGGGTACCAGTTCCACTTCATTCTTGATTTTTGCCAGGGCTTTTATCTTTTCCACTGCGTCCTGCATGTCTCCAAGTTCATCCACCAGCCCGATCTGTATGGCTTCCTGCCCTGTCCAGATCTTGCCTTGAGCCACATTGTCTATCTCCTCCACGCTTCTGTTTCTGCCCCTTGCCACCTTACCAACGAAATCCTGATAACTCGTTGCTATCAGTCTTTCCATGATCTGCTTCTCGTCCTCTGTCCACTTCCTGTTCAAGTTTCCGAAATCGGAGCGTCTTCCCTTCTTTACTGTTGACCAGTTTACATGCAGCTTCTTGAAAAGTTCCTCTGCTGATATTGTCAGCCCTATCACACCAATGGAACCTGTTAAAGTCGCAGGATTGGCATAAATGTAATCAGCATTGCAGGCTATGTAGTAACCTCCTGAGCCCGCCACTCCTGTCATTGTGACCACGACCGGCTTCTTGTTCTCGCTCTTGGCAAGTTCAATTTCTTTGTGAATGATATCTGATGCCTGAGCAGAGCCGCCTCCGCTGTCTATTCTGAGGATGATTCCTTTATATTCATTGCTCTTTCTGGCTTTTCTGATTAGTTCGGTTGTTGTTTGATGTGCTATATTTTTCCCCGCTTCACCTTTTCCCATAACTATGTTTCCCTGCGCATAGATCACAGCTATTTTAGATTTCTTGGGATGAGTCCAACTGTATTTCTGATAATCTGGCAGTTTGTTTGCAATGGTGTCAAATTTATAATCATTCTTCAGTCTTTCTCTGAATTCAGTCTCATAGACCAGTTCATCTACCAGTCCTGCTTTTAGGGATTCGTCTGCTATATAATAAGGTCCGTTGTCAATTATTTCTGTTACCGGTAGGCTCAGCTTGGCACCGCGTCCTCTTGCAATCATGTCGCACATCTGCTGATACAGGCTGTTCAGGATCCTTTCATATTCCCTTCTTTCCTCTTCAGGCATGGATGATTCGCTCAGCATGTTGCCTGCCGTCTTATATGGATGGCTTCTGAAATTGATCACTTCAATGCCCAGCTTTTCCAATGTATCTTTAAGATAAGGTGAGTTGATTGCTATTCCCTTCAGATCGACTGTTCCCTGAGGATTCAGATATATCTTATCCGCCACTGCGGCGGCAAACAGATAATCGGCATTGCTCATGTTATCATAATAAAAAACTACTGCCTTGCCTGATGCTTTGTAATCATTGATGGCATTGATCAGTTCCTGTTTCAGTGCCAAGGATGAGGAAAAATTCTTGTTGATGAAAACTAATCCCGCCATTTCAGGATCTTTCTTAGATTTCTCTATGCTCTTTATTATAGATTCAATATCTGTCTGTTTTTTGTCAAAAATGTTGAATGGCCCGATCTTATACTGCAATGCCTTGTAAGTGACCACTTCTTTTCCAACCGGCAAAGAATACCACTGTTTCTTGTTCATATTGCCAAATGGCAGGAATGATTTGCTGGGAAAAAAAACATAACTGTAACCTCTGCTCTGTTCATCAATGTTCTGGCTTATCATTCCCAGTTGCAGTTTCCGTGAGCTTAAGCTGAAATTCAATCCGAAATGATAATTCTCCAGATTGTAAGTCCCCCCTATCCTGATACCGTCGACAAGCTCAGTCTGTAATCCAATAATTGGTTGCTTCAGTTCATAGTCTCCATCAGTGTTCTTAGCATAGTCAAAGTCAGCAGATATCTCAAGTCGGTGCTCATCCCATGTTTTCAGCAAAGAAAAGGGACGCCAGCCGATACCTGCTTTGTAACTCGGAGCAGCTTTGTTAGGATTATCCCATGTAAAAGCAAGCGAAGCAAAACTTACGGGCCGATACATAACCCCTGACCGATAATTTCCTTTGCTGAACTTGTTGTTTTGCCAATTGTATGAAGAACCTGCATAGAGATTAGGAATCAGATACGGACCTGTTAGCTCAGATCCTGATGCCAGGGTGTGTATGTTGGTGCCATCCTTTTGTTTCTCATAGATATAGGATAACTCATCTGCATTTAATATAAGCCAGTAATGGTCTTCAAAATCTTCATCTTTCCAGCTTTGCAGCCAGCCCAGACCACCACTGTTGCCGAATCCCAGAGCGGCAGGATTGACTAAGGATGATAGTACCCCGTCGCTGGTTGCCAAAGGTTGCTCCCATTCAAGCAAATACCCTGAATTTTGGGCTGATACATAACTGAACATTAATACTGCAATTAATAAGATTAGGGTTCTTTCCAGCTTCATTTTTCCTCCTATGCTAGAGTTGGAAACTCAATTTCTCTTAGGTAAATTTCTTTCATTGATAGCAATAAAATACTACCTCAGTTAATTGTAAAGAAACTTGTTATCTTATCTCATCACGATTCTCTTTTCTGTCCTCAAGTACATTTGCTGTCATCAAAACTCTTGACAAATTTCCAATCATCTTAAAACAAAGAAAGATAAAGGATAGATTAATGCGTAGAAAAGCAAAACATGCTGGTAAACTGATTGAGGATTGGAGTACCATTGACCTTCCGGACTCTCAAAAGGAGCATTATGCCAGGTTGGGGTATAAACCCTACTTGTGCTCTGGCGGGAAAGTCAAGTGGCTCAGTTTTGACCAACATATATACGAAAAGATCAAATATGATGATAGAAAAAAGATCGCTCCGTTTAAAAATCTGCGCCCTTCGCTCCAAAAACAGCTTCGAGTAGCAAAAAGGTTGTTCAGAGCTTTTCTCAGAAACTGGTTCTTATTGTTTCTCGCTGCTTTGATTGTTTTAATTTATTTTTATTACGAATCCATCTTGAATTGGTTCTAATTTATGGAAAAAGGAATCTGAAGTGCACATTTTACTAACGAATGATGACGGAATACAGGCCAAAGGTATAAGAACACTTGCTGCCTATTGCCGCAATGCCGGATACGAGGTAACCATAGTAGCTCCTTCTCAAGAAAGAAGCGCTGCTTCTCATTCGCTTACTCTGAGAAAACCTGTTAGGGCAGAAAAGATAGCAGATCGGGAGTTCTCTATTGACGGCACCCCTGTTGATTGTATGGTAATCGCCGTTCAAAAACTACTTCACAAACCTGTAGATCTGGTTATCTCAGGCATCAATGCCGGCCAGAATATGGGTGAAGACATTCACTATTCGGGAACGGTAGCTGCCGCCAAGGAAGCCGCTTTTTTTGGCTATAAAGCAATTGCCATTTCCATTAATTCGTATAAAGACCAATTGTTTGAAACAGCAGCAGAATGGATGGTTCTAATGCTGAAGAACGGATTAGTGGACATTTTACCCGTAAATCAGGTTTTGAATATAAATGTTCCCAATATCAGGTTTGATGAGGTAAGAGGTATTAGGTTAACCAGTACAGGCCACCGCAAATACTATAATTTTCTTAAACTTATTGAAGAAGATGACAATGGTTTTTCTTATGTCATCGGTGGTGATCTGCCCGTATGGGAAAAGCAAAGGGGAACTGATGCCGAAGCTATCTCAGATAATTTTATTTCCCTTACTCCGCTTGGTTTTGAAATGACTAAGGGTGATTCATTCCCGGTTTTGCTCGAATGGATCGAAGAAAATGCAACTAAACTCAAACCATAATACTAAGTCTGACTACCACTTATGAGATTTGAAGACCAAAGAAAAATGATTGTCAAGGAACTGATTCAATATGGTATCAGGGACAAAAGGGTTCTGCATGCCTTCGAAACAATTCCTCGCGAGAGATTTGTTCTAACTGAGTATTCTGAATATGCATATCGTAATCAACCTCTTCCGATTGAATTGAATCAGACTATTTCACAGCCACTTATGATAGCCATTATGATGGAGCATCTGAATCTCAGCAGTGATGACATTGTACTGGAAATCGGCACCGGCAGCGGATACCAGACTGCACTGCTGGCTTCCATAGCGAAAGAAGTCTGCACCATTGAGCGACTCGATGCTCTGTCATTAAAAGCTAGGAATACGTTGAAAAGTCTTGGATACGAGAATATTTATTACAGAATCGGTGATGGTTCTCAAGGTTGGCAGAAAGCTTTTCCAACCTATACTGAATTCTCCAAGATCATTGTCAGCGCTGCTGCAGCCCAGGTGCCCGAAAAATTGATCAGCCAGCTTGCAGATCCGGGGATTTTAGTCATTCCGGTTGGTGCTCATCACTATCAATCTCTGATTAAAATAACGAAATCAGATGGTATCGTCACCCAATCCACACATGGTGGTTGCACTTTTGTTCCGCTTATTATCAATGGCCAGTGACATGCTCGTGCATTGAGCTAATGGGAGTTTGATATGCTTTGGATAAAGTTCAAAAACTGGTTAGATGCATTTCTGCATGGACGCGGAAAGTTGGATTACCTGCGCAATTTCCCGCTTCTTTGCGATTTTTCTTTTTTGGAGCTTTTTCTGTTTGAACAAATAATCAATATCCGCCACTATAAAAAGGGCGAATTTATTTATCAGGAAGAATTTCCCCTCGCTGTCATTTATCTGATTCTGGATGGAGCGATTGAGGTCAAAGAGGGTTCTGATCAAAATATCAAAACCATAGTTTTAGAGAAGTATCAGCCCTTGGGCATTATTGACTTATACACAGAAAACAGAAGAAAAGGTGTTGCTTATGCCCTTAAAGACTCCACTCTTCTGGCTGTTTCCCACCTCGATTTTAATGCTTTCATCAGGTCCAACCCTAAAACCGGCATCAAACTTCTGAACAATATCTGCCGGATTCTGAGTTGTTATTATGTCGAATTGCAGATTTCAAATCCGGATTAATAAATGAAGACAACCCGCTGGTTATTGTACTTATTGATCCTGGCTGTTTTTATAGCCGGATTTATTTTTTACAGCTGGATCTTCAAATATCTGATCCTGTCAGTGATCTTCACATACATCATCAATCCCTGGATTTCCTGGTTTGAAAGACATTACGTTCCCAGACTTCTGGCTATCATCTTTGTTTACCTTGGAATCACCATTCTCATAGCTTGGAGTGTGATACGAGTTTTACCCGTATTGATTGAGCAGTCTCAAGGTCTGCTGGAATTCATTAAAACTGCTTCCGCTCAGGGTGAGGTCAGTCTGCTGCAGATACCTCTTTTCCAGTCCATTCAACAGCAGGTAAAATACCTTGATTCTCAAGTCCCGATCCTGATGCTGCATGACCAGTTCATTAATTTAATCAAAACCCTGAATAAAACCATGATGGACATCCCCAATCTGTTTGTCCGCAATTATGAAAAGATCCTTCAAGCTGTTTCTTTGATTGCCATGATTCCCCTGATCGGCTTTTTCCTGCTCAAGGATAATGTTAAATTCAGGAAAAGTTTTCTCTCTTTCATTCCTAATCGCTATTTTGAAATTGCCATCATTCTGATGCACAAGGTTGATGAAGCTGTGGGACGATATCTACGGGCCATGTTTTATGAGATCATTATCGTCGGGACTCTGGCATCCATTGTACTGACTCTGTTGGGTGTTGATTATGCGATTCTGATCGGTTTTCTGGCCGGTTTTGCCAATGTGATTCCCTACTTCGGACCTTTCATGGGTGGCCTATTTGCCGTTACCTCAGTGCTCCTGACCGGACATCCGCACATCATGATTTTTTATGTCATCATTGGCATGTACCTCGTGCAGGTGATAGATAATAACATCGTATATCCCGTGGTTGTGGGAACTAATATTCAGATGCATCCGCTGCTTGTTCTGCTGACTGTGCTAGCCGGCGGTTGGGCTTATGGCCTGATGGGAATGCTGATTTCTGTGCCTGTCGTATATCTGGTATATTCCGTTACGCGGGTTTTATACATTAATCTCAGAGATTTTAAAATGATATAAATTAAAGGAAGTAAGAAAATGGGTTTATTGGACAAATGTTACAATTTTAAGGATGCCAAACGGGCAATGGCAATGGGTTATTATCCCTATTTCAGGGAAATCAGCTCGGAACAGGATACAGAAGTGATCTGTAATGGACAAAAGATGCTGATGATGGGCTCTAACAGCTATTTGGGACTGACCACTCATCCCAAGGTCAAGGAAGCGGCCATCCAGGCTGTCAAGAAATATGGCAGTGGTTGTGCCGGCTCCAGATTTCTGAATGGAACGCTCGATATTCACATTGAGTTGGAAACTGAATTGGCAAAACTGGTCGGGAAAAAAGCCGCTCTTGCTTATCCAACAGGTTATCAGGCCAACCTTGGCTGCATTGCTACCATGGTTTTGAAGGGCGATATTGTGATCACTGACAAACTTGATCACGCTTCAATCATAGATGGCTGCACCCAGTCCCAGGGCACCATGCTCCGCTTTAATCACAACGACATGAAGAGCCTCGAAAAAGTCCTTGCCAAGCACACAGGCACCAATATGCTGATCGTTGTGGACGGCATCTTTTCCATGGAAGGCGACATCGCTGACCTGCCTGAGATCGTCAGACTTGCTCAAAAGTACAATGCTTCCGTCATGGTTGACGAAGCGCATTCTCTTGGAGTATTGGGTAAAACCGGTGCCGGGGCCGCGGAGCATTTTAGCCTGGTCAAAGAATCTGACCTGATTATGGGCACCTTTAGCAAATCCCTTGCCTCGGTTGGTGGTTTCATTGCTGCTGATGAAGATGTGATAGGATACCTTAAACACAAGTCCCGTGCCTTGATTTTCTCTGCTTCCCTCCCTCCTGCGTCCACAGCCAGTGTTCTTGCCGCCCTGAAAATCATGAAAGAGGAGCCGGAAAGGATCCAACAGCTTTGGGACAACACTAACTACATGATGAAAGCCTTCAAGGATATGGGCTATGACACCGGAACTTCCTGTACACCTGTGATCCCTTTGCACGTCGGTGACATGATGGTTGCTTTCAGAATGTGGAAACGTCTTGGCGAAGAAGGAGTCTTTATAAATCCTGTCATCCCTCCTGCCGTTCCGCCCAATTCCTGTCTCATCCGCTGCTCTTTCATGGCAACCCATACCAGGCAGCAGCTTGATTTTGCCCTTGATAAATTCAAAACCATAGGCAAAGAACTGGAAGTTATCTAAAATACAGCTCATAATATTTATAGAACTGCTCTTTCAAGCTGTTTATTAGGGTCTTTTGCAACACCGTGACAAGATTTGACATAAATTGGAGGTTTCGATGTATAGACTCATTATGGTCATTGTCTGTATCTGTCTGTTAATAAGTGCCTGTGACAGTAATACTTCTCCACAAAAGACTGTGCCCGATCCGCAGATCTCACCTCAATCAGGGATCTATCTCTCCGCCCAGCATGTCACAATCGAGTGACCGATGTCCACTACCATCATTCATTACACTTTGGATGGAACCGACCCCACTTCCCAATCCCCTGTTTATTCAGTGCCTTTGGAAATAACACAAGCCACCACTGTAAAAGCCATCGCACGCAAAAAGAGTTGGAAGAACAGCAACATCGCCACTGCCGAATTCACCCTGATGGCTGCCCCTGTCTATCTTTCTCCTGAAAGCGGGACATATGATGCCCCCCTGTCTGTTACCATCTATTCCGCTGCCTCTGACATCACGATTCATTACACTCTGGATGGTACTGAACCCTCCGAATCTTCTCCTGTCTATACAGAACCTGTTTTCCTAGATGGCAATGCAGTTGTCAAAGCAGCCGGATTTAAAACCAACTGGTTGACAGGTGAAACTGCAGTGGGTTCATATCAGTTTGAAGCCCTACCCCCTGATATATCGATGCCGTCAGGTCTCTATTATAGTGTGCAGAACATCACTCTTGTTTCAATTCTTTCCGATGCTCAGATCCGTTACACCACCGATGGCAGTGATCCTAATGAAACATCAGCTTTGTATGATGAACCAATATCCGTAAATCACTCTCTATCCCTTAAAGCGAGAGCTTTCAAATCCAACTGGAATCCCGGACAAATAGCTCAGGCAGATTTTCAGCTCAAAGTATCAGTTCCTTTTTTCTCCCCCTTACCGGGAACTTACGATCAGGAGCAGGAAGTGACCATTTCCTGTCTCACAACAGAGTCCATTATTCGCTATACAACTGACAGCTCTGAACCTGATCAAAACTCAAATCAATATACATCCCCCGTCAATATTGATGCCAACTGTGCCTTGAAAGTTAAAGCTTTCAGAATCGGCTGGACTGCCAGCAATACAGCTTCAGGAGTTTACAACCTTTTGGTTTCGCCGCCAACAATATATCCTTCCAGCGGAACATATTTGGGACCCCAAACCGTTACGCTGAACTGCCCCACTCCCGGTTCCCAGATCCGCTATACATTGGACGGCACCGTTCCGACCGAAACTTCAACTTTATATTCTGAACCAATCGTGATCTCCACTTCCAGAACTCTTACCGCTAAAGCTTTCAGACCCAACTGGACCGCCAGCTTTTCCAACCTTGCCTATTACACAATCATACCAATTCAGACTGTGGCAACTCCTGTTTTTGACCCTGAGGGCGGAACTTATGACACATCACAGGCCATTTCCATAACCTGCTCCACCCAGGATGCAGTGATCAGATACACCACCGACAACACCGAACCGAACTCTGCTTCAATGATCTATGAAAACCCGATCACGATTTATGAAACCACCACCTTCAAAGCCAAAGGCTTCAAACCGGGCTGGAATCAAAGTCCCACAGCTACTGCCGTTTACAATATAAACATCTATCATGAGCCTTTGATCCTAATCCAGGGTGGCATTTTTACCATGGGCTGCACCAATGGAACCGGCGACCCTGACGAGATTCCCCTGCATACTGTTTCACTTTCTGATTTTCTGATTTCCAATCATGAAGTCAAACAGCAGGAATACGAGGAAGTCATGAGTTCCAATCCTTCGGAATTTGACTATGGGCCAACCTACCCTGTGGACAATGTCAGTTTCTATGATGCCGTTGCTTTTTGCAATAAACGCAGTATCAGAGAACTCTTCATGCCATGCTATGAATATCTGAACTATGGTTTCAACCCTGATTCCTGGCCACTGGGGTGGAACACCACCACTCATAACAACATCATTTGCCACTTTGCATACGATGGCTACAGACTCCCTACTGAAGCGGAATGGGAATATGCCGCCAAGGGTGGAAGTCTTTCACAGAATTATCTGTATTCAGGAAGCAACAATCTTTCGCTGGTCGGCTGGTATGGCGACAACGCCTACGGTTCCACCCACCCTGTCTGCCAGAAAGCACCCAATGAACTCGGCCTGTATGATATGTCAGGAAATTTATGGGAAATCTGTTGGGACTGGTATGGACCTTATGATTCATCCACTACCCCCGTTTTTGACCCTCACGGACCGGAATACGGCACCAGCCGTGTGTTCAGAGGCGGGATGTGGCAAACACCTGAAACCTATGCCAGATCCTCAAACCGCAGTATGGCACCTCCGCCCAACATTGCCGCTTCCTATGGCTTCAGGGTCGTCAGGTCAGTTGTTACAAATTGATCGAATAGTTACCTTGATTTGTCATTCCTGCGAAAGCAGGAATCTTCCCTACGCTCGTCATTACCACGCAAGGTGTCATCCTGAGCACAGTCGAAGGATAAGACACCAGCTGCGTGTTCCGCAATTTAACTATGCTCAATGTGACACGCTTTGTGTCATTCCTGCGAAAGAAGGAATCTTATTGCATTGATATTTTACTATCAAACTTGCAATTATTCGTCTTTTTTTCTCATCCTGCTTGGCTCCTGCTTGCATCCCTCTCCAATGTCGCAGCAGATTTGCTCGCTGGATGAAGCCAATTTATACGAACATCCGACGTACAAGCCTTGTGCAATGCAGCTTGAGGATAAGGGAGCGGTGGATGGGTGCAAAAAGGGAAAGATGGATGTGGATTAGGAGAATTCTAGGAAATTACTTTGTTATAGACTGACATGAGTTGGGGAACGATAACCTGCGGGGAATATTTACTCAGGCAGATGTCACGGATGGCAGAGCGGTCATATTTATGATAGGTTTCAAGCATGGCTGCCATGCCTTTCGCCAGGGAAATGTGATTCGCAGGTTCGGTCAGGATGCCGTTTGCTTCATTGATCAGGTCAACAGGTCCGCCACAGGCGGTTGATACTATCGGTTTGGCACAGGCCATAGCTTCCAGGATAACCATGCTGAGGGATTCCAGCCGGCTGGGCATCACATAGAAATCACAGTTTTGATACTCTTTCAGAGCTTCCTGACGATTCAGGCCGCCAAGCCAGACAACATAGTCCGACACGTTCAGTTTGTCCGCCAAACGTTTGACATAAGCAGCTTGCCTGCCCCCTCCTCCGATTCTCAGCACAAATTTATAGCCCTTGCCTTTTAAAATTCTTACAGCTTGCAGCAGATCACCGATCCCTTTATTGACAGTCAATTGGCTCAGAGTAAAGAGATTCGGTATCTGGTTAAACTTAAAATTCGGGTCAGGAATAAAGAAATCCGTGTCTACGCTGTTGGGAATCACTAGAGGCATTCTGGATGCAAATTGGCTGATGCTTTCCGCCAGAGGGTTACTGACAGCCACGAGTTCCGCAGTCGCAGACAACGGTTTTGCCACGATGTCCCTCAACCCTTTGGCCGTGATGTATTCCCTGAAGGGGAAAGGCCCGCTGTGCTCAGTTATGATGTAGGGAACGGACAGATTTTTTGCCATGTAATAAGCCAGAAATCCTGCCGGAAAAGTCACATGGGCATGGATCAGACCTAGCTTCCCTTCCGCTTTTACAATCTGACTTGTAAAGCTTATGAGACGGGTCACAAGAGCAGGATAATTGCCTCTTTTGATCAGACTGGTCCAGGTCAGATGCGGAATTTTGTATTCAGTTAGGTTGTCTGAATGGCGGATGATTTCTTCTCTTTGTGAACTGAACTTTGCCAATGTCAGGATTGTTTTGAATGGATTTCTAACTTTAAGCACAAACTCGTTGGGACCCCAGTTGATGATGCTGACCTTCAGGTCGGAATGCTTAGCCAGAGCTTGGGCCTGCTCAAAGATGAAGAGGCCGGCATTATTGCCCTGGGTGGGATACCAGGAAGGCAGGATCAGGATGTGCATATCAACTCTCTTTGTGTTCCGGGGCTACAACTTCATTAAACAGCTCAGCCAGTTTGCCGGTCAGATTTCTTCTTTCAAATTGGCTGATACATTCGATATCAGGATCGATGACCAGCTCGTTCTGCTTCCACTTTGTGACCATTGCACGCAGGCCATTTGTAACTTCAGTCTCACTGTCCGAATCAAAAACGTAGCCTGTTTTGCTCTGTCTGACCAGTTCAGCGGCGGAACCTTGGGGCGGAACAATGGCCAGAATCGGCCTGTAACTGCGCATGTACTCAAACATCTTGCCCGGCAGTTCGGGTTCGCTGTTGGCACCTGGTGAAAGATAAAGCAGAAGTGCATCAGCATTATTGAGGATTTTTAGGGAATTCTTATGAGATATGTAGGGCTGAAATCTGACCATGCCTTTGATTGTTTCGTCGTGATAAAACTCTCCCAACACAAAGGCAGGCGTGTTTTTTCCATAGATCTCAATCCTGATTTGGTCTGCACTGATGACTTTTTCGGTCATTAGATTCCTGATCGCCAGGAACAGAACAAGCGGCCTTCTGCGGTCATAAAACGAGCCGGTATAGACGATCTTGAAGATCTTGCCTGACTGTCTTGGCTGCGCCTCCAGTCCAGAAAAATCACTTTCATCAAAACCATTCGTGATGATGCGGTTCGGCCTTTCTGACAGGAAGGGATATCTGCTTTCAAAGTTCTCTTTCATGAACATGGGATGGGCGTAGATAATACCACTGCACCGCTCTATGACCGCCTTTTCACAATTCTGGTCTTTTTGCCTGGCTGAAGATGTATAAGCTCTGTCCAGACGGGTGTGGTTGTTGACCCATTCATCGCGGAAATCAACTACATACGGCAGATTATATTTTTCTGAGACATACGGCCCCAGAAGCATGGAGGAAAAAGGCCCGCCGGTGATATAGACGAGATCGATTTTATGCTCGCTGACTATCTTGTCTATGCACTTTCTGGCAAAGGGCAGCCAGGTAATTTCACTATCGGGGATCAGCCAGTGCAGTTGCAGCCATTCCACCAGTTTGTGCAGTCTCAGCCCCCACATCGCTTTGTAGAGCCAGTTCAAATCAAGCGTAGGTGCTCTATGGACTTGCACATCAGTCGGGATCTCTTTGATCAAAGACCTGTCCTTAGGCCAGCGGGTGAGATTGTGAGCGACGGTCAGAACGACAGGCTGCCAGCCGAACTCCGATAGATAACGCGCGAACTTCAAGCTGCGCTGGACTCCGCTGCCTCCTAGTGGCGGAAAATAGTAGGCAATGAACAGCACTTTCTTCATATTACCGGTTCTTTTCAAACAGCAGTAATTGCCAGTATGATTTATGCCCGCTCAGGACAAGATTGAGGAAATTGACCGCTTTGGTCAGAAGGTTCTTGCGATTCTTGGGGAAATATATATTCCCGCAAACAGGGCAAATGCCCTTGGCTCCGGGGTGCATCCACTGTCCCAAAGCGTGTTTCAAACTGATCAGTTGCGGAATCCATTGCTTCTGCCGCGAGCCCAGAGTCTCATAATGGAGAATTTTAAAATCGCGCAGGAAAAGGCTTTCCAGCCTGCTTTTGCTGAAGCTTTGCAGGTGCTGCCAGACATGGAAGATGGCATCACAGTTCGGACACTTGCAGTAACTGCGGGGCAGGTATTCGGATTCCGGAACCGTAATCATTATATATTTGCGCGCTACTCTGACAATTTCATTTCTGACCTTGTTAAGTTCATTGTCAGTCAGGTGTTCCAGCATTTCACTGCTCAGGACAAGGTCATAAGAGTTGTCAGGAAAAGGAAGCTCGGAGGCGGAGGACAGGACTTTTTTTGCTTTGACATTTTCCAGCGCTTCCAGTGAGCTGTCCAGGCCAGTCACATCATACTTTTCGATAAGAAGATTCGTGATGATCCCGTTTCCGCAACCGACATCCAGAACCGTCTTCACATCAGAAGGCATCAGTTCCGCAATGCGCAGGGCTTTCTTTTGTATTTCCCTGTCGCTGTCATAGTCGATCCAGGTGCCGCTTTGATTGAATCTGTCAAACATAAGCCGCCCTTTTTACTTTATTGATGATGTCGTGAATCACGCTTCTCACCACATCCCTGTCATAAGGTAGAATTGCTTTGAACGTCCTTCCCAAAAGATAATACACAATACCGTAGATAACGAGTCCTCCACTAAACCGGATTATGGGATTGACTTTCAGAAACAGGACCGGGTAACAGATAGCACCGCTCAGAACCGCCGCTGACAGAATTCTGAACAGGGCACTGAGACGGAACAGGTCGGTCAGATTTATCCTTAGTTTGATCTTAATCAGGATCAAGTATGCCGCCACAGTCAGATAGGTCACCGTAACCGTGGAAATGGCGGGTCCCTTGAGCCCGTATAAGTTGATCAGAACCAGGCTCAGGGCAGTATTAACAATCAGGGTGAAGGTCGAGATGATGAAGATGAATTTCGTTTTGTTAAAGACTTGAAAGAGCAATCCGTATGTCGCTATCCTGAGAGGGATAGTGAACAGGTAAATCCTGAAGTAGAGAACCGATTCGAGATATTTGGCGGAATAAAGCAATTCGATGATCTGGGCTGCGAAAACAAAACAGAACACAAACAATGGAAACAGGATCAGGGCATTTTTCCTCACCGCTCCCTTGTATAGATCGCTGACAGCTTTAACATTGTCCTTTCTGCTCATCTCAGGCAGGATTACCGCATTTACGGAATTGGTGATGATGCCGATGAAGGGCAGTTCAGTAGCTCCGACGGCAAAGACGGCAAACAGTTCCGGACTGAAATAGGACGAGATGATGATCTTGTCCACCTGGGCGGAGATCACGCCAATGATGGCTGCGATCCCGATGGGCAGGGCAAATCTGAACTGCGCCTTCAGAAGCTCTCTGTCATAATCGAACCAACTTCCCGAGGTGTATTTTCTCAAGTTGAACCTGGCGTATAGCCATTGGATGAGAACTGAAAGGACGATACTGCAAGTGATGAAAAACAGGTCTTTGGTCAGAATAGCTGTCCCCAGGATCAGGATAAAATCAAAACAGAGAGAAAAGATGATGAACCCAGCCGCTTTTTTAGGCTGCTGCAGGCCAATCATAATGCTATAGTAAAGCTGAGACAGAAACATGAAAAACGGGTAAACGGCATAAATGACGAGAATCCTGCTGAGGTCCGGATTATTAAAAACACCGGCTATGAGATGGCGGGAAACAAGTAACAGAACAGCACTGACAAGTCCCAGCACGGAAAAGATGTCAACCGTCTGGCGGATGATCTTGTTTTTTGTATCTCCATCGGATTTGGGCAGAAAATAATACACGCTTTGAGGCAACCCGACCATGAAGATCGCAGCCATCAGAGTGTAGATCATGAAAAGCTGGCGATAGGTTCCATATTCCGCCTGTGTCAGGATCCTGGCAAGTAGGATGCCGATAATCGTTTTGACGAACAGCCTCAGAAAATCTGCCGCTGAGATGATGCCTGCCTGTTTGACCAGATTACTCATTCCGCCTCAATAAATGACAAACTTCTTTTCGTTGACCACTTTATCAGAGTTATCCCTGACCCGGAGTGTATAAATTCCATTTGAGACGGCATTCCCGTCACTGCTGCTGCCATTCCACTCTTCAGTGTAGTAGCCGCGGGGATAGACCTGTTTCTTCTCAAACAGGACATTACCATTCACATCTGAGATCTCCCACTTCCATTTCTTCTCTTTCTCAAAGTAGAAAGTCAGGTAATAGACATTGCCCTGCAGCAAAATGCTGTCAAAATAGGCTAGAGTTTTTGCCGGCTTGCTTCCTTCTGAATCCTTCTGAATTTCGACTGTTCTCATTATCCCGTGAGATTGCTCTGCTTCAAGGGTGTCTGCGTCGGTGGAAAATCTGTAGCGGCTGGTGAGTTTGGTGATGAAGCTGTCCTCTTCACTGATGTCAAAGTCCATGCCCTGCCAATTGTAGAGCGCCAGGGTCAGTTCGGGAAACATCCCTGTCTGGCGCAGGCCTTCGTAACTGAACAGGGCCAGTCCGCCAAAGCCAAGTTGCTGAGTGAGCTTCGCCTTTTCGATGATCCTTTCAAGCTTGTAATCGATCCTGGGATGATTTTCCTGCCAAGCTCTGATGCCGACTACCACTTTCTCTTTGGGGACTGCTTCGGCAATGCGGGTCACAACATCATAGAACACACCGAAATCTTTGGCATAAGCCATGGGATAGACCCTGTCCAGAAGGCCGGAATTTACCCAGTTCACCCAGTCCTGGGCATAATCGTAGTTGGCTTCTGAGATGTTTGCCATCACGGCAGCTGTGACTTTGAGCTCAGGATTGATGGCAAGAGCTCTATCCCGAAATTCTCTGACCAGTTCAGTTACCTGTGCTTTGCGCCAGTCATTCCATTTTATGCCGCTGCTCTGATGCGCCTCCCTGAACCTGCGCACCGATTCACCGCTGTGACCGTATTGCTCAGCCGGGTAGCGGATGTAATCCAGATGCACTCCGTCAAGGGTGGGATAGTTGGCAACGATGTCGAGCATGACATTGAGCAGGTAATTCCTGACATCCAGGATGCCCGGGTCGATGAAGTTGCCCATGTAGTTGCTGCCGTTCATCCTGCGTCCGCGCGAGTCTGTCATGATCCAGTCCTGATGGTACTGGTAAATGTAATTGGCCCTCAGCCTGTCGGTATTGGTGGGAGTCACATTCAGGACGGAAAGCCAGGCCTGGACAGCAATACCGTGAGCATGCGCTTCGGTGAGAAGATATTCCAGTGGGTCAAAATCATCGTCCTGTAATATGTAGCTTCTCGGTTCCGGGTTGTTGTAGTGCGAGTTATGCTTATTGGGAATGTAAAGTGCGTCGGCTCTGTAGCGTACTTCCGCCAGGATCTCATTCTGGTTGTTTTCCAGCGCAGCCACTATAACTTCATCGATGGAAGCTGCGCTGCTCAGATTCCAGGGCAGGACCCAGACAGCCCGGATTTCTTTGCAGAAAGCAGTTGATGAAAAAAGAATGAACAGGGCAAGAGCCGAAAACAACTTCTTGGTCATGGGATTTTCTTTGCCTTTGTTTCTTCAGCCGTGACTCTGGCTGTTCCGTCTGAAAGCACAAGTTCCAGTTCTTCCCTGGGACTGATGGCTGTAATAGTTTTGATGATCTTTCCCTGTTTGCGGACGAAGGAATAGCCGCGGTTCAGCACTTTCAGAGGTGACAGCTCATCCAGAGACCTGGCATGCATTTTCAACTGATATCTGCTGTCCTGCAATCTTGATTTTATAACGTAGCTTAGATTGATCTGAGCAAGTTCCATTCTATGTTTCTGATTGGAAATCAATTCCCTGCTCGTTGTCGTGAAACTGTGAACAAAATCCCTGTTCAGCAGAGCAAGCGCCTGTTTATATTTGTCGATCAGGTCGGGAAGCTGTCTCATCTCAGTGACCACAGAGTCAAACCTTTGCTGCAGGCGCTGCCACAGCTTTTCCGGATTGTTCTGAATGATCCTGATCTGATTTCTTTGAATGGATTTATGCAGACGGTTGAGCGCATTTTCCAAAGTTGACTGATAACTGTGCTGACGGCTTTTGAGATCTGACAAAAGGTCTGACTGATTGGGAGTAACCAGTTCCGCCGCCGCTGAGGGAGTCGGAGCTCTGAGGTCAGCCACGAAATCAGCTATGGTAAAATCGATCTCATGTCCGATGGCAGAAACCACAGGCAGTTCAGACGCATATATCTTTCTTGCCAGTTGTTCGTCATTGAAACAGAAAAGGTCTTCCTGCGACCCTCCTCCCCTGGCTATGATGATCAAATCCACATTGGCAGCAGAATTGAAATGTTCCAGACCCTCCATCACCTGTTTGGGTGAATCATTGCCCTGCATCAGGGATGGATAGACCTCAACCTCACAGGGATAGCGCCTTTCCAATATATTGAGGATGTCCTGCAAAGCAGCTCCGGTCGGTGATGTGATGATGCCTATCCTTTCTGGATAGCGCGGTATTGGTTTCTTATGCTCCTTGTCAAACAGCCCTTCCTGCTTCAGTTTTAGTTTAAGCTGTTCGAACCTCTGCTGCAGAGCGCCTTTGCCGTAAGGGAACATGGTGCTGACAATGAGCTGATATTGCCCGCTTTTTTCAAATACGGATATCCTTCCGAAACAGACAACCTGGTCGCCGTCCTGAGGTGCGAAATCGAGCTGGTAGTTCTGGTTGCGGAAGAAGGCGCAGCGGATGGTGGCGTTGTCGTCCTTCAGGTTGAAATATAAATGACCCGAACTGTGGCGCACGTAGTTGCTGATCTCGCCCACTACATAGAGAGCCTCGATCTGCGTTTCGATCACCTGCTTGATGTGCAGAGTGACCTCTGAAACGCTGAAGATCAGGCTTTCGTCAATTTCGCGGATCTTTGTGTCTGCCATTGACAATAAGGCAAGAAAGGTCAGGGCTGAGCCTGACCTTTCTTGTTTGTCCTATTGGGACAGTTTCTTATAGTATTCGTAGCGCTCTTTCACAAATTTCTGCAGAGCGGCATGATATTCTTTTGATTTCTCAGCGTCTATTCTCTTCAGTGATGAATAGCGCACTTCACTATCCAGGAATTCGGAGAGATCGCCGGTCGGCTCTTTGGAATCAAGCATGAAGGGATTCTTGCCTTCCAGCTTATTGAGCGGATTATATCTGAAAAGCAGCCAGTAGCCGGCGTCCACAGCCCGTTTCTCTTCCTTCTGGGTCATTGCCATATCGATGCCGTGGTTGATGCACGGAGCATAGGCAATTACGATTGAAGGTCCCGGATAAGCTTCCGCTTCTTCGATCGCTTTCAGAGCCTGGACTTTATTAGCGCCCATAGCGATGGTGGCGACATAAACATAGCCGTAGGTCGTCATCATCAGTCCCAGGTCTTTCTTGGTGGTGGTTTTACCCGCTTCGGCAAAGCGCGCCACAGAACCGAGCGGAGTGGCTTTGGAAGCCTGGCCGCCCGTATTGGAATAGACTTCCGTATCGAGCACGAAGATATTGATGTTGCGGTTGGAAGCCAGGACGTGGTCCAATCCGCCAAATCCGATGTCATAGGCCCAGCCGTCGCCACCGATGCACCAGATGGATTTTTCCACGATGTAGCTTTCCAGTTCCCTGATCTTTGCCAAATACGGTTTGCAGCCTTCACAGGCGTCTGACAGCGCTTTGGGCAGCAGGCTGACGATCTTCTCCGCGTTGGCTTTGGCTGCGGAATCAACTTCGTCCCAATGCTTAAGGGCATAGTCAAAAGCCGCTTTCAGCTCCGGATTGATTTCCTTGTCAAGCAGTGCAGTCATATGCATATGTAACAGCTTGCGATGAGAATTGACCGCCAGTCTCATGCCGAAGCCGTATTCCGCGTTGTCTTCGAATAAGCTGTTCGCCCAGGTGGGACCCTTACCGTCCTTGTTGGTGCAATAAGGAATGGACGGGAAAGTTCCGCCCCAGATTGAGGAGCAGCCCGTGGCGTTGGCAATGATCATCCTGTCACCGTAAAGCTGGGTCAGAAGCTTGATGTATGGCGTTTCACCACAACCGGCGCAGGCGCCCGAGAACTCGAGCAGCGGCTGTTTGAACTGGCTGCCCTTGATCGTGTTTTCCTTGAAGTTTGCCAATACGTCATTGGGCAGCTTTTCAAAGAATTCATAATTTTCCTGCTCTCCCCTCTCGCGTTCCGTCTCGATCGGACTCATGACCAGAGCGCTTTTGGGGCATTCGACCACACAGTCCTTACAGCCCTGGCAGTCGTCGATATAGACCTGGATCTTATACTGATAACCTTCTGCTCCCACAGCTTTGAGAGTCTGGAAAGTGGAGGGCGCATTCTTGAGGTCAGCTTCCGTCATCAGTTTGGGACGGATGGCAGCATGTGGGCAGACCACCGAACACTGGTTGCATTGGATGCAGTTTTCCTTGATCCATTGCGGAACGAAGGGAGCCACTCTGCGCTTTTCCAGTTTGGTGGTTCCGGAGCGCATGGTGCCATCGATGGGCATCTGTGAAACTTTCAACTGGTCGCCTTTTTCGCGCATGATGGGTTCGATGACTGTTTTAATGAATTCGTCCGCGTCATCGGGAACCAGTTTTTTCATGGGCATGGAGCAGGCGGGAGTTCCTTCCGGAATGTCTATTTTGACCAAGGCCTCATTCACTTTATCCACGGCGTCGAGGTTCATCTTAACTACGTTTTCCCCTTTTCTGCCGTAAGTCTTTTTGATGGATTCCTTGATCAGCTTGACTGCCTCTTCCCTGTCCAGAATTCCGGAGATCAGGAAGAACGCTGTCTGCATCACAGTATTGACCCTGCCGCCCAGACCCACTTCATTGGCGATTTTCAGCCCGTCTATGTTATAGAATTGGATGTGCTTTTCCTGGATCGTGGTCTGCATGCTGCAGGTCAGGTTATTGAAAGCTTCTTCATTATGCCAGTTGGAGTTGAGCAGAAAGACGCCGTTTTCCTTGATGCCCTCCAGAAGGTCGTATCTGCCGATAAACGCCTGGTTGTGACAAGCGACAAAGTCTTCCACGGTGACCAGGTATTGCGAATGGATGGGTTTTTTTCCGAAGCGCAGATGGCTGCGTGTGATCCCGCCCGATTTCTTGCTGTCATACTGGAAATAGCCCTGGACGTAAAGGTCGGTGTGGTCACCGATGATCTTGATGCTGTTCTTGTTGGCGCCCACCGTGCCGTCCGAACCCAGGCCCCAGAATTTGCAGTTGATGGTACCTTCCGGAATGGTGTAAATGTCCTCAGTATAAGGGATTGACTTATGCGTCACATCGTCATCAATGCTGATGGTGAAGCCGTGGAAACCATTCTTCTTCAGATGTTCGTAAACGCCTTTGACCATTCCCGGCGTGAATTCCTTCGAGCTGAGGCCATAGCGTCCGCCGATGATGAAGAGGTCTTTCTTGTCTTTCAGGGCTGCAACCACGTCCAGATAGAGCGGTTCGCCGTGTGCACCCGGTTCCTTGGTACGATCGAGCACGGCGATCTTCTTAACTGATTTGGGCAAGGCCTCGATGAACTGCTTTTCGGCAAACGGACGGTAGAGACGGATCTTGACCAGGCCGTATTTCATGCCCTGTTTCTCATTCAAATATGTGATCGTCTCTTCGATGGTTTCACAGCCCGAACCCATCGCCACTATCACTTCCTCAGCTTCCGGATGGCCGGCGTAGTCAAACAGCTTGTAGGCGCGCCCGGTCACTTTTTCCACTTCGTTCATGTATTCCTGAACGATGGCAGGCGTGGCGTCATAGAATTTATTCACGGTCTCGCGTCCCTGGAAATAGACTTCCGGATTTTGCTGACCGACTTTTACGAACGGTTTTTCCGGGTTCATAGCTCTTGAACGAAATTTCTCCAAATACTTGACATCGAGCATCTTGCCCATTGTCTCGTAATCTATCACTTCAACCTTCTGAAGCTCGTGCGAAGTGCGGAATCCGTCAAAGAAAACCAAAAACGGCAGGCTTGATTTCAATGTGGAAAGCTGGGCTGCGATACCCAGATCCATCACTTCCTGGACCGAATTGCAGGCCAATAGGCAGAAACCCGTATTGCGTGTGCTCATCACGTCGGAGTGGTCTCCGAAGATGGAAAGCGACTGGCAGGCCAATGAACGCGTCGTAACGTAAAACACGGTCGGCAACAGTTCTCCGGCGATCTTGTGCATGTTTGGTATCATCAGAAGCAGACCCTGCGAAGCGGTGAAAGTGGTGGTCATGGCTCCGGCGGAAAGCGCTCCATGCACAGCTCCGGCGGCTCCGGCCTCGGACTGCATTTCCATGACGTCAACCTTGGTTCCGAACATATTGTGCTGGCCCTTGGCAGCCCAGGCGTCGGCGAATTCGCCCATGTTGGAGGATGGGGTGATGGGATAGATGGCGGCTACTTCATTGAAGGCATAGGCAACATGCGCCGCTGCGGTATTGCCGTCCATCGTGGCTTTTTGAAACTTAGCCATTGAAAGCTCCTTGTCTCTTTATTTATTTGTAAACATCTTATTTACCAATTCTTTACAAAATCACTTCAGTTTATGCCATAAAATTGCCCTGAACTATATTGTCAAACTATTCTTGAACTCACAGACAAGTAAAAAGGGACAGGATTAACTCCTGTCCCTATCATCGTCATTCCTGCCGTAGGGGTCGGTCTCGTACCGACCCTTATTATTTGGAGTTCAAACGCGGCGCAGTCTGTCATTGTGTCTGTTTCTGTTTGCGTTTGGACTTCAAAGGTTTATTTAGTTTCTTACTTTTTTTCCGTCTGAACCAGATGAAGCAGATCGCCGAAAATAATCTCAAACAGTTTCGTAACAACCAGCTCAAAAAACAAACGCTCCTGTTCCTCATTCAGCCAGGG
>Ga0209609_10000273_pt1 | contig 31272 bp, 46 predicted proteins | sample LakKivw325mmetaG_FD_184136 | JGI IMG/M metagenome (GOLD analysis project Ga0209609, IMG submission 184136) | Anoxic lake water microbial communities from Lake Kivu, Rwanda to study Microbial Dark Matter (Phase II) - Lake Kivu water 325m metaG... | ecosystem: Environmental > Aquatic > Freshwater... | reverse complement strand
TCATCACACCTCGCTCTATCTGGTTTAGTACCATTAATCTCTGCTGTTCCTTCTTGTTCAATGTCACCCTCTCTTTCATGGTGACATTTTCCCTTAACAATTAAGGGTGACAAAATCCTATAACATCAATAAAAACCCAGATTTGTTTAGTTTGACTTTTGTAATTCTTTTATGTTAATATAAAAATTTGTTGTCTACTGAAAGGTAAAAAGGGTTATAGGCCTAAGGAAGTCGGCTAGTTGAAGCCGGGTAGGATTTTTGAAGTAAGTAGACCGGTATAATAACTAGGCGGCTTTTTGATTGCCTAAAATATTAAGGGTTGTAGAAATGTCTACAGTTAATCAGCTTGTTCGCAAGGGGCGACGAAAGCCTGGCAAGCGAACCAAAGTGCCAGCATTGCGTCTTAGGTATAATGCTATGAAAGGCGAGAGCAAGTGGACTCAAGGGTCGCCTCAGAAACGAGGTGTTTGCCTTCAGGTTAAGACTGTTACGCCTAAAAAGCCTAACTCAGCACTGCGTAAGGTTGCCCGTGTAAGGTTAACTAATGGTATGGAAGTGAATGCTTACATTCCTGGTGAAGGGCATAACTTACAGGAGAGGTCGATAGTCTTGATTCGTGGAGGTAGGGTTAAGGATGTTCCTGGAATTCGCTATCATATTATTCGTGGCACTTTGGATGCTGAGGGAGTGGCTAACCGGAAACGAGGCCGCAGTGAGTATGGCTCTAAGAAACCTGAAAAGTAGCGAGGTATTAAATGCCAAGGAGAGCTAGGAAAGTAGTAAAAAGAGTGATAGCTCCTGATGCTAAATATGGCAGCCTCACGGTGACTAAATTTATTAACAAGATTATGCTGAGAGGGCAAAAGGCTACAGCTGAGCGTATTGCCTATGATGCCCTGTTGCTTACTGCTCAGCAACTCAATAGCGCTCCTGTGGAAGTTTTGGAACAGGCGATTGGGAATGCCACGCCGACTCTTATGGTTAAGCCACGTCGTGTTGGCGGTGCTACTTATCAAGTCCCCGTTGAGACGGAAAGAGGTCGTGGGCGCTCTCTGGCCATGCGCTGGCTTATCGCCTCGGCGCGGGTGCGTAGTGGGAAGTCTATGGCGGAGAAGTTAGCAGCTGAGTTAACCGACGCTGCTCAGGGCCAAGGAGCAACAATTAAGAAGCGCGAGAATCTTCATAGGATGGCTGAGGCTAACAAAGCCTTTGTTCATTATCGCTGGTGAGAAATTAGAGTGAAAGCGGTACTCGAGGTAAAGGATAAGCTTATGTCACGAATTTTCCCTTTAGAAGAGATACGAAATATAGGAATCATTGCTCATATAGATGCTGGCAAAACTACCATCACGGAGAGGATTCTTTATCACACCGGGCGTACTTATAAGCTCGGTGAGGTGGACGAAGGAACAGCGGTGATGGATTGGACGCAGCAAGAGCGGGAACGTGGCATTACCATTACTTCGGCAGCTACCACTTGCCACTGGCGCCAGCATCGCATCAACATCATCGATACGCCGGGACATGTGGACTTCACAGCTGAGGTGGAACGTAGCCTTCGGGTATTGGATGGTGGGGTTGTGATTTTTGATGCTGTGGCTGGAGTAGAAGCTCAATCGGAGGCAGTATGGCGCCAAGCAGATAAGTACAATGTAGCCAGGATTTGCTTTATTAATAAGATGGATAGGGTTGGTGCTGATTTTTATCACGCAGTCACTATGATCGAGAAGCGATTGCGAGCCAAGGTTTTACCCATACAGCTTCCTTTGGGTGCTGAGAGTTCCTTCCGAGGGATTATCGACCTTGTGGAGATGAGAGCAATTACTTTCCTTGACGATCCTTATCTAATGCCAGTGGAGGAAGCTATACCGGAAGGTGATAAAACTATTGTGGCTAAATACCGCCAAACGCTCATGGAAAAATTAGCTGAGAGCGATGACCAGATCATGCTTAAGTATCTTGAGGGTCAAGAAATTCCTGTTTCTCAACTCAAAACAGTGGTAAGAAGGTTGACCGTAGCTAACCAGATAGTGCCTATTCTTTGTGGTAGTGCTTTGAGAGGTAAGGGAATCCAACCTTTGCTTGATGCTATTGTAGCCTATCTCCCTTCGCCTTTAGATATTCCCGCTGCTCGTGCTATCAATCCCAGAGATGGAGGGGGAATTCTTTGTCGCACAAGCGACGATGAGCCCCTTTCAGCTTTAGCCTTTAAGGTTGTTTCTGATCCGTTTATGGGCAGGTTAACCTACCTACGCATATATTCGGGCAAGGTAAAGGCTGGGGCACAGGTTATTAATGTTTCCAAGGGGGAGAAAGAACATTTGGGAAGGTTGTATGTTATGCATGCCAATCACCGTGAAGAGGTCGATGAAGCTGATGCTGGCAGCATTGTAGCTACTGTGGGGCTTAGGAGGACGTCTACAGGGGATACCCTTTGTGATGCTGCTCGACCCTTGCTTTTTGAATCCATCCATTTCTCTGAGCCGATACTTTCAATGGCCATCGAGCCCGAGGGGAAAACAGACCAGGACAAGTTAGCTGATGTGTTAGCTAAACTTACTGAGGAGGATCCTACCTTTAAGGTTAACAGTAACCCAGAAACAGGTCAAGTTCTCATTTCAGGGATGGGTGAATTGCACCTTGAGGTATTGGTGGAGCGCATGTTTCGTGAGTTTGGTGTGAAGGTAAAAATTAGCAAGCCTCAAGTAGCTTATAAAGAGACAATCACTTTACCTGTAGAATCTGAGGGGAGATTTATTCGCCAATCTGGTGGCAAAGGTCAGTATGGGCATGTCTGGCTTAGACTTGAGCCTGGTGAGCGAGGCAGTGGTTTCGAGTTTTGTGACCAAGTTCGAAGCGGAGCTGTGCCCAAAGAATTTATCCCTGCGGTGGGAATTGGGGTTAAGGAGGCTTTGCAAAGCGGACAATTAGCTGGGTATCCTATAGTAGATATTAAAGTGATTTTGTATGATGGCAGTTTCCACGAGGTTGATTCCTCAGATCTGGCTTTTAAGATAGCAGGTTCTATGGCAGTGAAGAGTGGTGTAGCTAAAGCCAATCCCATACTTTTAGAACCAATTATGAAGGTGGAGGTATTAGTTCCGGCTCAATTCTTGGGAGATGTCATTAGCGCTTTAAATTCCCGAAGAGCTTGCATTGATAGCATTGAGACTAGTGAAGATCCCTGCGTTATTCGCTGTTTTATTCCCTTAGCGAAAACTTTTGGCCTTATCGGTGACTTAAGATCTCTCAGCCAAGGGAGAGCGACTTATACTATGGAATTTTATCGTTATGAAGAGCTGCCCCCCAGTTTAACCGGGCAAATTGTGGCAGCGCTAGGCAGATGAGCAGTCAGAAAGTTCGCGTCAAAATCAAAGGTTTTGACCATAGGTTAGTTGACCAGGCGGTAAGGCAGATAGTGGAAGCGGTAGAACGTAGTGGAGCCATAGTTGTTGGCCCGGTGCCTTTACCTACAAATATAGAGAAATTTTGTGTCATCCGCTCTCCAAACATTGATAAGGATTCGAGGGAGCAATTTGAAATTCGCACTCACAAACGGCTGATCGATATTTTGCAGCCAACTTCTAAAACTATAGACGCTTTGACCCAAATTAATTTGGCTTCTGGTGTGGAGATAGATATCAAGCTATGAAAAAAAATCAAAAGTCAATCCTGAATCAAAGTTCAGGATCGGGTATTATTGGCAGGAAAGTTGGTATGACACGGCTGTTCCGAGAGGATGGAGTGGCAGTAGCAGTAACTGCCGTCGAAGCTGGACCTTGCTTTGTTACCCAGGTAAAAAGCCAGGCTAAAGATGGTTATAGCGCTGTCCAGCTAGGTTTTGAGGCAGCTAAGCGTCTCAATGCGCCACAAAGAGGACATCTTCAGGGGATAGACGGGGTTAGGCATCTCCATGAATTTAGAACTGAGGAGGTAAGTTCAGTTAAGCATGGTGATAAGGTGGATGTCAGCCTTCTGAACCCGGGTGACTTTGTAAATGTAAGCGGCTTATCCAAAGGGAAAGGCTTTGCTGGCGTGGTGAAGCGTCACCATTTTGCTGGTGGGCCAAAGACTCATGGGCAATCTGACCGTCATCGTGCTCCCGGTTCAATTGGTGCTACTACATTTCCTGGTCGAGTGCTTAAGGGGATGCGCATGGCTGGGCATATGGGGAATAGGAAAACTACTGCACATAACCTCGAAGTGGTAGGGGTTGACATAAGCCGTAACTTACTTCTGATCAAAGGAGCAGTGCCTGGGGCCAGGAAGGGTTTGCTGATTATTGAAAAGGTGGGGAAGTAGAAAATGCGAGTTCCTGTTTATAGTTTAAAGGGTGAGGTTGTTGACCAAGTGGAGCTTGGTGAGGATGTTTTTGGCATTTCCTTTAATGAAGCAGTGGTTCATCAGGCAATGGTGAGGCAGCTAGCTAATAAGCGTCAAGGAACCGCATCTACGAAGACGAGGGGTGAAGTTAGAGGGAGCACAAGGAAACTTTTTCCCCAGAAGCATACCGGCAGGGCGAGGAGGGGAGATATAAAATCACCCCTGCTCAGGGGTGGAGGAATAGTTTTTGGGCCTAAACCGCGGTCATATTATCAATCCATGCCTAAGAAGATGAGGCGCTTAGCCTTAAAGTGTGTTCTTTCCTCTAAAGCTAGAGAGAAGGACATGAAGGTGATAGAAGAGCTTGTCTTTGAAATGCCACGGACGAAAGACATGATTGATATTCTGTCGGCACTCGATGTTGATTCCACTGCTTTAATTGTTACTGAGCATTCCAATCGCAATGTGGTTAAAGCGGCTCGTAATTTAGCTAATTCTAAAGTCCTGCCTTCAGCTCTAATTAATGTAGTGGATTTACTTTCCTATAAAACGCTAATAATCACAGTTCCGGCGTTACGTAATATAGAGAGAATCTGGGGGCGAGAGGTAATTAAAAATGCATCTTTATGAGGTGTTGCGGCGTCCTTTAATTACGGAGAAAGCTACCTTGCTTAAGGAGAGGAATCCTGAACTTAATTCAGGATATGTCTTTGAGGTGGCTAAGGAAGCTACTAAGCCTCAGATTAAGGAGGCAGTGGAGAAAGCTTTTAAGGTGAAGGTAGTTAAGGTTAATATAATAACTGTTTCAGAGAAGACGAAGAGAATGGGTAGGCGAGAAGTGACAAGCCCATCTTGGAAGAAAGCGATAGTTAGCTTAGAGCCGGAAAATAAAATCACCTTTTTTGAAGGTGTTTAAATGGGCTCAGTTGTTAAGTGGAGAAAGAAAAAGATGTCGAAGCATCAACATAAGAAGCTTCTTAAGAAGACTCGTTGGCAAAGAAGGCATCCGTAAGAAAAATTGGAGGTTAGGTTGTAATGTTGAAGACTTATAAGCCAACTTCTCCAAGCAGGAGAGGGAAGGTTGGTGCCACTTTTGAGGAGCTAAGCAAGGTGGCTCCTGAGAAGTCCTTGCTTGTATCATTGAAGAGGAAGGCGGGACGCAATAACCGTGGCGTGATAACGGTGCGTCATCGAGGTGGGGGAAGTAAGCGCAAACTTCGTATTATCGATTTTAAGAGAGATAAGATTGGTATCCCCGGGAAGGTAGCCTCTATTGAATATGACCCTAACAGGTTAGCTCGAATTGCCTTAATTCACTACATTGATGGGGAAAAACGCTATATTCTTGCCCCTTTGGGTCTTGAAATAGGCGATACTATAAAGGCAGGTGATGAGGTTGAGATAAAACCTGGCAATGCCTTGCCACTGGGCGGGGTTCCCGTGGGCACTCTAGTTCATAATGTTGAGTTTGAGCCCGGCAAAGGTGGGCAGCTTGTTCACAGTGCTGGAAGTGCAGCTCAAATAATGAGTAAGGAAGATAATTATGTTTTGCTTAGACTCCCTTCAGGAGAATTACGCAAATTTCACCATAGATGCTGGGCTACTATTGGCCAGATAGGCAATATTGACCACAAGAATATAAGATTAGGGAAAGCTGGATGTAACCGGTGGTTGGGTATACGTCCTTCAGTTCGAGGATCTGCTATGAGCCCTCGAGACCATCCTCATGGGGGTGGTGAAGGCAGAACTCCACGAGGTATGAATCCCAAGACCCCTTGGGGGAAGCCAGCTTCGGGGCGCAAGACACGAAAGCCTAACAAAATTTCGAATAAATTGATTGTCCAACGGAGGAAATAGAATGTCACGGTCGCATAAAAAGGGTCCATATTGTGATGCTAAATTACTTAAGAGAATAGAGGGGCTCAATAGTTCCGGGGAGAAGGCGGTGATAAAGACCTGGTCTCGTGCCTCTACTATTTTGCCGCAGATGATAGGGCATACTATTGCGGTGCATGATGGCAGGAAGCACGTGCCCATTTTTATTACTGAGAATATGGTGGGGCAGAAATTGGCTGAGTTTGTGCCTACTCGGATATTTAGAGGGCACGTTACGAAAGCTAAAATAACCGTGCAGGCGGGGAAAGTAGTTGCCTGATTTATCAGGCAAAATAACCGTGCCGGCAGGGAGACACAGTTGCTTGAGTTTTTTGAGTTGGTTGAGATCATATGCAACTCCGTAGTGCGAGTCCTGAACTTAATTCAGGACTCGTGCAAATAAAGAAGGCACGAAGTGAGGGTAAGAGCGGTAGCTAAGGATATTGGTATTTCACCTCAGAAAGTTCGTTTGGTGATAGATATGGTTAGGGGTAAAAAAGTTGATGAAGCCTTGACTATTCTCAAATTTTTGCCTACTCCGTCAGCGAAAGCTGTAGCTAAAGTAATTAAATCAGCGGCGGCTAATGCTGAGAACAATTTTCAAATGTCACCTACTGATCTTAGAATCAGTGACATCTTTGCTGACCAAGGACATACTTTAAAGAGGTTTCATCCCCAGGCAAGAGGACGGGTGAGCCCTATTTTGAAGCGATCTAGCCATATTACAGTTTTTGTTGAGGAGAGGGAGTAATTTTGGGACAAAAAGTTCATCCTTATGGTTTCAGACTAGGCATTACTTGCGATTGGTCAGCTAAATGGTATGCTGAAAAGAACTATACTCGTTTTTTGCTGGACGATCTAAAGCTACGCAAAGTTATTGAGCAGAAGTGCTCTGGGGGAGGTGTTGTTCGGGTGGAAATCGAACGACCAGGGGGTGAGCTATGTTTAACTCTTTATTCTGCCCATCCTGGCATTTTGATTGGTCGGGGAGGGCAAAATGTAGAAGCACTAAGGTCAGAATTGGAAAAGATTAGCGGTGAGAGAGTTAGATTGACTATCAGAGAAGTTGAGCACCCTGAACTTGAAGCTTGTTTACTGGCTCAAAGCATAGCTGAGCGAGTTGAAGGCAGGATACCCTACCGTCGAGTAATGAAACAAGCTGCCTTTCGAACCATGCAGGCTGGTGCCAAAGGGATAAAGATAACATGTGCTGGGAGGCTTGGCGGGGCTGAAATTGCTAGGTCTGTGAGCCTTCATGAAGGTCAAATGCCATTGCATAAATTGTGTGCCGATATTAGTTATGGTTTTGTCGAAGCTCATACTGTGATGGGGCGTATTGGAGTCAAGGTGTGGATTTATAAAGGCGATATTGCTTCTAAGACGAGGAAAGAAAGTGTTACAGCCGAAACGAGTGAAGTATCGTAAAGTTCACCGTGGACGACTAAAAGGCAGAGCTCACAGTGGGGATGCTATTGTTTTTGGTGATTTTGCCTTGAGGGCTGAGGAGTCTGCCTGGGTGACGGCAAGGCAGATTGAAGCAGCACGCCGTGTCTTGGTGCGCTATTTACGACGTGGTGGTCGGCTGTGGATACGTATTTTCCCAGATAAGGTTGTGACCAAGAAACCAGCGGAAACAAGGATGGGTGGTGGTAAAGGTGCTCCTGATCATTGGGTGGCTGTGGTTAAGCGGGGCAGAATCATGTTTGAGTTAGAGGGCATAAGCGAAAGTATGGCTCGAGAGGCGGTGCATCTTGCTTGCGATAAACTTCCTATTACTGCTAGCTTTGCAGTGAGGGAGGGCAAAGTTGAAAGCTGATCAAATTCGTGCTCTCAGCAATGAGGAGCTGCTAAAAAAGCTAGAAGAGACTCAGGAAGAGCTTTTTAATCTCCGTTTTCAACTGGCAACCCGGCAGCTAGTCAACCACCGTGAGATTCCTAGAGTTAAAAAGAAGATTGCCAGGATGAAAACTATTCTGAAGGAAAGAGAGTTTGGGATAAGATGAGCTATATCGGGAAAAGCAAGGTTAGAATTGGGCAAGTAGTAAGTGATAAGATGGACAAAACTGTGGTAGTAGCGGTGGAAACTTTAAGGCGTCATCCACTTTATAAAAAGGCCATCAAGCGCACTAAGAAATATAAAGTTCATGATGAAGCCAATGTCTGTAAAGTTGGAGACCGGGTGAAGATTTTGGAGACACGCCCTTTTTCTAAGGAGAAACGATGGCGCATAATAGAGATAATATCTAGGAGTGAATCAGCTGAAGCTGAACCAGTTGAGGTAAGGAAAGATGATTCAGGCTTACACCAGACTTAAAGTAGCTGATAATACAGGGGCGAAACAAATTATGTGTATCAATGTACTTGGTGGGACTAGAAGGAGATATGCGTATGTTGGTGACGTCATTGTGGTTACGGTGAAACAAGCTATGCCGCATGGGATGGTAAAGGCGGGTGAGGTGGTGCGAGCTGTAGTTGTACGTGTTGCTAAGCCTTATCGCCGACTTGACGGCTCCTATATCAGATTTGATGAAAATGCCGCGGTTATTCTAGGTGATAAGAATAATCCTAAAGGGAGTCGCATTTTTGGCCCCGTAGCCCGAGAACTTAGAAGCAAGAATTATACTAAGATAATCTCCTTAGCCCCGGAGGTTGTGTGAAATGAAAATTAGAAAGGGTGATACTGTTGTCATTATTGCTGGCAAGGACATAGGAAAAAAGGGAGGGGTGCAGCGTGTTCTCCTTAGAGAAGATAAAATAGTGGTGAAGGGGCTTAATATTATTAAGCGGCATTCTCGAACCCGAGGTGGAGCTCGGCAAGCTGGTATAATCGAGCTTGAAGCCCCCCTTCATGTATCTAATGTAATGTTGCTGTGCAGTAAGTGCGGTAAGCCTGCACGAGTCGGTTTTTGTTCTCTTGACGATGGACGGCGGGTGCGGGTTTGTCGCTCTTGTGGTGAAGTGATTGACTGACAGGCTAATTATGACATCTGGGTTGAAAGTAAAGTATTTGACAGAGGTGGCCCCGGAGCTCAAAGCTAGGCTTGGCTACACTAATGTCATGCAACTGCCAAGGCTAGAAAAGATTGTGCTTAGCATTGGCTTGGGCGAAGCAATACAAAACCCTAAAGCTCTTGAAGCAGCGGAAAGGGACTTAACTACGCTCTCTGGACAACATCCAGTGATCGCGCGAGCTAAGAAGTCTATTGCTTCCTTTAAGCTGAGAACAGGCATGCCCATTGGAATGATGGTGACGCTGCGAGGTAAACGGATGTACGATTTTTTTGATAAGTTGGTTAATATTGTTCTACCGCGTTTTCGTGACTTCCGAGGTATACCAAGGGATTCCTTTGACGGTCAAGGTAATTACAATTTAGGCATAAAAGAGCAGATAGTTTTCCCTGAAATTGACTATAGTAAGGTGGATAAAGTTCGTGGTCTCCAAGTGACCATAGTTACTACGGCTAAGGACGATGATGAAGCCAGGAGTTTGCTGGAACTCATGGGTATGCCCTTTAGGCGAAGTCCTACGTGAAGCGAAGGAACTGGAGATGGCAAAGGTATCTAAGATTGCGAAATCAAAACGAGCACCAAAATATAAGGTGCAACAACATAATCGCTGCCAATTGTGTGGCAGGCCACGTGCTTATATGCGTAAATTCGGCCTATGCCGTATTTGCTTTCGAAAACTCGCCCTAACTGGTGAAATCCCAGGAGTAAGGAAGTCGAGTTGGTAAGGAGTTTTGATGACAGTTACCGATCCCATTGCTGATATGCTGACTCGGATTCGCAATGCTGTCATGGCAGGCCATGATGATGTGCTAGTGCCTTTGTCTCGAGTAAAGCTCCCCATCGCTAAAATCCTTAAAGAGGAAGGTTTTATTAATGATTATGAGATGCTTAGAGGTAAACTAGAGCCAATGATAAAAATCCGACTCAAGTATGCCAACGGCCAACCAGCCCTATTAGGCTTAGAGAGGGCGAGCAAACCTGGCCTGAGGGTTTATGTCGGAAAGCGTGAAATTCCACGCGTCTACGGTGGTTTGGGCATTGCTATCTTATCTACACCTAAAGGCATCATGACTGGTCAAGAGGCATGGCGGCGTCACCTTGGCGGTGAAGTTTTATGCTACATATGGTAGGTTAACTTAGGAGAAGTGAATGTCTCGAATTGGTCTGCTTCCTATCCTTGTACCTCGAGGTGTTGAGGTACAAGTTGAAGGGAATGAGGTCACAGTAAAAGGAGATAAGGGAGAGCTACATCGATATTTTTCTCCTCATATTTCTGTTGCTTTGAAAGACGGGAAGTTGATTGTGACACGACCTAGCAATAGCAGGCTCCATCGCGCTCTGCACGGGCTTACTCGTGGCCTTTTGGCTAATATGGTTGAAGGAGTGAGCAAAGGTTTTGAGCGAGTCTTGGAAATAAACGGTGTAGGCTATAGAGCACAAAAAGTTGGTGATAAGTTGTTACTTCGAGTTGGATATGGTCACCCTGTAGAGTTTCCCCTTCCTCCTGGTATCAATGCGGCTATTGAGGGGGCAAATCGCATTCATATCAGTGGCAGTAATAAAGAAATTGTTGGGGAGGTAGCAGCTAGGATTCGGGCAATACGCCCTGCTGATCACTATAAAGGGAAGGGGATCAAATTCGCTGAGGAGAAGCTACATCTTAAACCTGGTAAGGTGGGTAAGGTATCCAAAGAATAGTGGACGCAGTCAACTAACATGGATTCAAGACTAGCTCAAAAAGTACGGCATAGGAGAGTAAGAAAAAAAGTAATTGGTACTGCCTTGCGACCACGGTTATGCGTCTTTCGAAGTTTGAATCATATTTATGCCCAGATTATCGATGATTCTAGAGGGCAAACCTTAGTTTCAATGAGCACCCTTGATCCTGAAATGAGAGACAAGGTTGGCGGGATGGTGAAAGTGAAGAAAGCCGAGCTTGTTGGTTCGATGCTTGCTCAAAAAGCATTAGATGAAAGGATCAGTTGCGTGGTTTTTGATCGAGGTGGTTATAAATATCACGGTAGAATCAAGGCTCTGGCTGACGCTGCTAGGAAAGTTGGGTTAGAATTTTGAGTTGACGCACTATGAAAGCGGTTACTAAAGTGATTGGCAAAAGGGCTAAAGTCGATGCTTCAGATATGGAGCTTGAGGAGAAATTAATAGCTATTGATCGCGTAACCAAAGTGGTTAAAGGGGGCAGGCAGCTTCATTTCCGAGCCTTAATGGCAGTTGGTGATGGCAAAGGGCACGTAGGGGTTGGTTCGGCTAAAGCAACTGGCGTTCCTGAGGCAATCCGTAAGGCTGGCGCTGTAGCGCGGAAAGAGCTGATTGAAGTACCCATGGTGAACACTACTATTTCTCATGAAGTTTTAGCTAAGTTTGAGGCGTCTAAGATTTTACTTAAACCAGCGGCATATGGCACTGGCATGGTTGCTAGCAATACAGTTCGGGCCGTGCTTGAATTGGCAGGCATAAAAGACATTATTAGTAAATCTCTGGGTAGTTCTAACAAGGTTAATGTGGTTAAGGCGACCATACTTGCTTTGGCTAGCTTAAAGAAACGCAAAGAGGCAAACTTTGAGGCTCAAAAGGTTAAGGGAAATGAGACAGAATGAATTAAGACCTCCTTTAAGTGCCAAGCATGGAAGGAAGCGTGTAGGCCGGGGGGATGGTAGCGGGCATGGCACTTATTCCGGGCGAGGTTGCAAAGGGCAAAAGGCTCGCTCTGGAGGCGGTGTGCGTCTTGGGTTTGAAGGTGGTCAGTTGTCTCTCATAAAACGGCTGCCAAGAAAAAGGGGGTTCACTAATATCTTTAAAACCGAATATAATATTGTAAATGTGGGTAAGCTTAGTATTTTCCCACCGGGAAGCGAGGTAAATCCAGAGGGACTGCTTAAAGCAGGATTAATTAAGTCTCTTGCTCGTCCGGTTAAAATTCTTGGTGATGGTGATATTCGTCACCCAGTGTTAGTCAAGGCTGACAAATTCTCTGTTGCTGCGGAGAAGAAGATTGTCGCCGCAGGGGGAAAGGTAGAGAGGGCTTAGAATGCAGCGTCGAGAAAATCAATCACGCCTCATCCAGGCAGTGATGGCTATTTTTACCTTGCCAGATTTGAGGCGAAGGCTCCTTTTTACCCTTGGTATCTTGGTGGTTTTCCGCTTCATGGTTCATGTTCCTGCACCTATGGTAACCACTGAAGTTTTGCAAAAACTTGCCGAAACATTTGAGCAGAATCAGCTTTTAGGCATGCTTGACCTCTTCAGCGGTGGTGCTATGAGGAATTTTAGTGTGGCTGCCTTGGGTGTTTATCCTTACATTACTGCTTCTATCATTATGCAGCTATTGGTTCCAGTTATTCCCAGGCTTCAGAGCATTGCTCAAGAGGGAGAAGTTGGTCAACGCAAGATAAATCGCATTACCTATTTGCTTACTGTGCCTTTGGCCGCTCTGTCAGGCTATGGTCAGCTAGCCTTACTGCACAGTCAAAATGTCATTGGACACCTCGAGGCTCCAGTTATCGCCGCTACCGTGCTCTCGGTGACTGCTGGCACAGTATTTCTTGTCTGGCTGGGCGAATTAATCACCGAGCGAGGCATCGGTAACGGAATATCAATAATAATTTTCGCTGGCATTGTAGCTAGTCTGCCCGAGATGATTGGGCGTGGTTTTTTAGCTAAGGAGGATCCTTTGGGCCTGATTACCTTTATTATACTTGGCTTGGCCACTTTGGTTTTCATAGTTATGTTTATCGAAGCTCACCGCCGTATCCCTGTTCAATACGCGCGCAGCACTTTTCGCAGTGGCCGTATGTATCGACAATCAGGTTCAACTCATATTCCACTGCGGGTAAATACGGCTGGAATGATTCCCCTTATTTTCGCTATTGCTCTGATGCAGTTTCCAGCGACAATAGCAACTTGGTTCATGAATCCTACAGGTCAGGATCCAAATTTCTGGAACACAATCTATAACCTTTTTAGGATGGATGCTCCTTTCCCCGGGGGTCTAATCTATTGGGGGTTATACTTCGCCTTAGTAATTGGTTTCACTTTCTTTTACACCATGATTATGTTTGAACAAATGAATTTGCCTAAAACCTTACAGCAGCAGGGTGGCTTTATTCCCGGGGTTCGACCAGGGAAGGCAACTGCTGATTATTTAAATCGAGTCATAAAGCACCTTACCTTTGGTGGTGCTCTCTTTCTAGCCATAATAGCGATAATGCCTTTCATCGCCCGGGAAATTACTAACGTCACTATCTTGACAATTTCCAGCACTGCCTTGCTTATAGCCGTTGGCGTTGCCTTAGATACTATGAAGCAACTGGAAGCTCAGCTAACTATGCGCCGCTACGAAGGTTTTCTAAAATAAATAAAGTCAAAGATAAAAAATGCAAATAAAAATGACAAATGCGAAAGCTAAAAATTTAATTTTTAATCTGTAATTTTGACTTTTGATGTTTAATTTTTGATTTTCCTTCGATGTATATTATTATCTTAGGGGCTCCAGGAGCAGGTAAGGGGACCCAGGCAGAAATCCTGTCCCGAGAGATGAATTTACCTCGCATAGCTTCTGGTGACCTGTTTCGGCAGGCATTAGAGGAAAAGTCTGAATTGGGGCTATTAGCCAAATCCTATATGGAGGAAGGGAGGTTAATTCCTGATGAAATAGCGATCAGGATAGTTCTGGGAAGGATTAGCTTGCCTGATTGTGTCTCTGGTTGTCTTTTCGATGGTTTCCCTCGAACTTTAGAACAAGCTGAAGCTTTAGACAGAGCCTTAGCTGAGCAAGGGAAAAGTATCGCTAAAGCAATATACATTCAGGTAACTAAGGAAGAGTTTTTGAAACGCCTTAGTGGAAGGTGGCTTTGTCGCAATTGTCAAACGCCATATCACTTGGTAACTTCACCACCTAAAGTACAAGGGAAATGCGATAAGTGTGGTGGTGAATTGTACCAACGTCCCGATGATAATGAGGAGACGGTGAAGGAGCGATTTAGGATTTTCTTTGCCCAGACCGCTCCTATCCTTGATTATTATAGGAAGCAGAACAAGCTAATCGAGGTCAATGGCAATTTAGGAATACAAGAGGTAGCCAGGGAAGTAATCTCTGTGTTAAGCGGGGAAGTAAGTGATAATCATAAAGTCTCCTGAGGAAATAGCTATTATGCGGCAAAGTGGCAAAATCTTAGCAGCTATTTTGGCTAGATTAAGAATGGAAATAAAACCGGGGGTTAAAACTTGCCAGTTGGCTGCCATCGTGGCTGAAGAATCACAGAAAAGGGGGGTTAAGCCTTCCTTTAAAAACTACCAGGGCTTCCCGGCCAATTTATGTGTTTCAGTGAATGATGAGGTAGTTCACGGCATTCCCGGTGAGCGAGTATTACGGGAGGGGGATATTGTCTCTTTGGATTTAGGAGTTAGCTATAACGGCTTTCACACAGATGCCGCTATAACGGTTGGCGTCGGCAAGATAAGCGCCCAAGCTAAGGAGCTTATAGCGGTTACTGAAGGCAGCTTAAGGGCGGGCATTGCTCAAGCTAACTGTGGAGCCCGTGTTGGGGACATTTCGACTGCTATTCAAAATTACGTTGAATCAAGAGGGTTTTCTGTGGTTAGAGAATACACTGGGCACGGAGTAGGCAGGGAATTACATGAGGAGCCACAGGTACCTAATTTTGCCTTTAGCAAAGGGCCTTTACTCCGCAAGGGCATGACCTTAGCTATTGAACCCATGGTCAATGCTGGAGATTGGCGTACTAGATTGGCTCCCAACCAATGGACGGTGCTAACAGTCGATGGAAGCCTTTCAGCGCACTTTGAACATAGCATTGCTATTACTGATGGCGAAGCTGAGATACTGGCTTAAGATGGCTAAAAAAGAAAGGATAGAGGTTGAGGGTAAAGTAATTGCATGCTTACCTAACACTATGTTTCGTGTCGAGTTAGCTAATGGCCATATGGTATTGGCGCATATTTCAGGAAGGATGCGGAAGCATTATATTAAGATTTTGTCCGGGGATAGGGTTTTAGTGGAGCTTTCTCCTTATGACTTGAGCCGTGGCCGGGTTACCTATCGGCTTAAGTAGCTTTTGTTTTGACAGGGTGATCAGGAAAGTTTAATATAGGAAAGTTTTATTTTGGTGATTGGGAATGAAAGTAAGTGCTTCAGTTAAGCGTCGTTGTAGTAAGTGCAAGATTATCAGGAGGAAGGGCGTTGTTAGAGTTGTCTGTGAGAATCCAAGGCATAAACAGAGACAAGGTTAACCCGGCCCAAGAAAATACACGGCATTTTCTTGGGAATGCAAGCTCGGCCAAAATCAAAGAATTTTATGGGTCAGGAGTAGATAATGGCGCGTATCGCTGGTGTAGATCTTCCCAAGGATAAGCCAATCAAAGTAGCTTTGCAATATGTTTATGGCATTGGTGCGTCAGCAAGTCAGCGGATTTTAACTGCTGCTAAGGTTGATCCCAATGTCAGAGTTAAAAATCTTACTGAGGAACAGGTTAGCCAGCTAATGGGTATTGTTGATAAGCAATATAAGGTGGAAGGTGACCTCAGGCGAGAAGTTCAGTTTAATATAAAGCGGCTTATTGATATTGGTTGCTCTCGAGGTGTAAGGCATCGCATGAATTTACCAGTTCATGGGCAAAGGACGCGCACTAATGCTCGCACTAAAAGGGGCCCAAGGAAGACAGTGGCTGGTAGAGGTCAAAAACGCGGTCTAAGTAAGAAGTAAGGAGGCTTGTCCTGAGCCCTTCGCTTCTTGTCATTCTGAGGGAGCGGGGCGAGCGAAGAATCTGGCTCAGGGTAAACTCCGCGAAGGCTCGGGCAGCAAATGCAAAAAAAGAGAACTAGGACGGGAAAGAAGGTTCGTAAAGGGATAAGCGAAGGCAAAGCTTATATCCAATCTACTTTTAATAATACTATTGTTACCATTACTGATATGGAGGGCAATGTTATTACTTGGGGGAGTTCGGGCACGGTCAAATTTAAAGGCTCAAGGAAGGGTACTCCTTATGCTGCTCAATTAGCCGCTCGTGAGGCATCACAGCGGGCAATCAGCGATGGTCTACGTCGAGTTGAAGTTTACATTAAAGGGCCTGGCAGTGGGCGTGAGGCAGCTATCCGTGCTTTACAGGCCTCCGGGCTCACTATTACCAGAATCAGAGATGTGACTCCTATTCCTCATGATGGCTGTCGTCCCCGTGAAAGAAGGAGAGTGTAAAAATGGCAAGGTACACGGGCCCAACTTGTCGTTTATGTCGTTATCTTGGTGAGAAGCTGATGCTTAAGGGGGAGAAATGTTCTAGTCCTAAGTGCCCCCTAGAGAGGAGGAATATTCCTCCGGGAGGGCATTCCTCGGCGCGGCGGCGTAAGATTTCCGATCGCGGGATTCAATTGCGAGAAAAGCAAAAAGTTCGTTTTAGCTATGGTGTCCTGGAGCGGCAATTTCGCCGTTTCTTCGCTGAAGCGATGAGGGCTTCCGGTGTTACCAGGGAGAACCTTCTTATATTGTTGGAGAGGCGGTTAGATAATGTAGTTTACCGTTTGAGTTTTGCTGATTCACGTGCCCAAGCTAGGCAAGTAGTTCGGCATGGTCACATCCTCGTTAATGGGCGCAGAACAGATATACCTTCCTGTCTGGTAAAGTCAGGAGATGTTATTGAGTGGCGGGAGGCGAGTAAAAGGACTGAATACTATCAAAGGTTAGTCAAGGAAATTAAGGGGAAGGCTACACTTGGCTGGCTAAGTTTAGATGAAGAAGGAATGACAGGCAGCGTTCTAGCTTTGCCTGGTAAAGATGACATTGATCCCAAATTTGATGGGAAAGCTATCGTTGAGTATTATTCAGGGTGATACAGGAGGACTATTTACTGTTGGAGCTACCTATACCAATAATAAAGTGTGTTGAAAGCGCTGGTAATTATGGGCGCTTTGTTGCTGAACCTTTAGAGACTGGCTTTAGTGTTACTCTAGGTAATGCCATGCGTCGTGTGCTCCTCAGTTCCTTACCTGGCGCAGCGACAACGTGGGTCAAGATCGAAGGGATTAAGCACGAATTTTCCCCCATTCCTTGCGTTAAAGAGGATGTCATCGAATTCTTGCTGAATGTTAGGGAACTAAGGCTTCGTCCTCTTTCTTACCAGCCAGGGAAGTTGTTCCTAGAGGTGGAGGGGGAAGGCAAAGTTTGCGCTGCTGATATTAAGCCATCGGCAGATTTCCAAATTGCTAATCCGGAGCTTTACTTAGCCACCTTGGATTCTTCCCAGGCTAAACTTTATGTTGAGCTCAATGTGGAATTGGGAAGGGGTTATATACCGGCTAAATCAGCTGATGGCCTACCTGTGGGAGCATTGCCGGTGGATGCTATTTTTACTCCGGTGCGCAAAGCTAATTTCTTGGTAGAGTCTATCAGCCCTGGAGAAGAAAGAAGCGCTGAAAGGCTTGTCTTGGAAGTTTGGACTGACGGCACCGTTTCTCCACGGGAAGCGGTTAGTCAAAGTGCTGATATCTTAATTAATCAGCTTGTCCCTTTTAGGGCTCTCGAGGTTCCAGTGGCAGAGCAAGCGAGGGTAGACGGTGGTTTGCTAATTCCACCTGACCAATATGATACTCCTCTAGACGAATTAGGTCTATCTACTCGTGCGCGCAATAGTTTAAGGAGAGGCGGCATTTCGAATTTAGGGCAACTCGTGGAGAAGAGCAGGGAAGGATTGCTGCCATTACCTGGTCTTGGAGCAAAGTCTCAAAGTGAGGTGGAGGAACTAATTACAAAATTAGGTTTTCCTATTAACTTTGAGACAAAAGGGGAAGGGGAATGAGGCATCGAGTAGCTGGACGGAAGTTAGGTAGGCCTACAGGTCACCGCTGGGCATTATACCGAAATCAGGTAACTGCTCTTTTAGTTTATGGGAAGATTACCACCACTGAGGCCAAAGCTAAGGAGGTTCAGAGCTTAGCTGAAAGGATGATTACCTTGGGGAAAGATGGTAGTCTTGCTTCAAGGCGGCGAGCCTTAGCTTTTATTACTGATAAAAAGGTAGCTGAAAAGCTGTTTGGCGAGATTGCCCCAGAGTATGCTGAGCGAACTGGGGGCTATACACGGTTGGTGAAATTGGGGCCTCGTCGCGGTGATAATGCTCCCATGGCTCAAATCGAACTGCTTAAACAGTGAGCTTTACAAAATTTGTTTTAGTTGTAAAGTATGATGGCACGCAGTATCATGGCTTTCAGTGGCAAGCTGGCTTACCTACTATTCAGGCTGAGCTGGAGCGAGCTATAGAAAAACTTTGTGGACAGAGTAGCCGAGTCATGGCAGCTAGTAGAACTGATGCTGGTGTGCATGCTAAAGGACAAGTGGTAAGTTTCTGGGCTAAGCCTGCGTTGAGTACACTGACATTAGTTAAAGCGTTAAACTATTATTTACCCGGTGATATCGCCGTCAAAGCAGCTTATAAGGTGAGCAATGATTTCAATGTCAGGCGCGATGCTTTAAGTCGGGAATATTGTTATTATATTTTAAATAGTGAGACTAGGTCGCCATTCAGCAAAATGTTCGCTCTATTTATGCCCAAAATTTTAGATATTGAAGTTATGAGCAGGGCATGTCAGCTTATGCAGGGTAAGCATGATTTTATGTCCTTTGCCACTTCTTTAGGTAGCGTGAGAAGTACAGTGCGCCACGTTTACGAAGCGAAGATTAGCAAAAGAGAAGATTTTGTTATTTTTCATATGGAAGCTGATTCCTTTTTGCCTCATCAGGTGCGTAATACAGTGGGGCTCTTGAGCAGATTGGGTCTAGGCAAAATAGGTATTGGGGATTTCTGTGATATTATGGAGGCGAAGAGCTTGGGTTTAGCTGGCCCTAGGGCCCCTGCTTGTGGCTTATGGCTGACCAAGGTCAATTATTCTAAACCCTTTTTTGGGCTTGAGCCCTCAGGGGCGAAGCTTGTGGGAGTCGAAGATGAAAACTTATAGCCCCGGAGTCGGGGATATTAAGCGAGAATGGCACATAGTTGATGCCACAGCGAAAACTTTGGGCCGGTTGGCATCTCAGGTAGCTAGGTTGCTTATGGGCAAGCATAAGCCAGTTTATGCTCCTCATCTTGATAGCGGTGACTACGTTGTGGTAATTAATGCTGCTAAAGTAAGGGTATCTGGGAAAAAAGCTGAGCAAAAGATTTACTACAGACATTCTGGATATCCTGGAGGTTTAAAAAGCCCGACCTTTAAGGAAGTGTTTAGTAGCCATCCTACCCGTGTTGTTGAATTTGCTGTCAAGGGCATGTTGCCCCACAATCGCTTGGGCAGGGCTATGTTTAAGAAGCTTAGAGTTTATCCTGGGTCTGAGCATCCTCACCATGCCCAGACTTCCTTTTGTCCCCCTGAGCCCTTTGCTCCTTGTCATTCTGAGGGAGCGAAGCGACCGAAGAATCTCCTCTTCACTTCGTTCAGAGCTTCGGCTCACCAGGGTAAACCAAGCTATGAGTTGAGAGATTCTTCGCTGCGCTCAGAACCTACAGAGAGCGAGGGAGGTGAAGTGTTAGAAAGGAAAGGTGATAACTTATGACTGATGAAAGCTATATCTGGGCGACGGGTAAACGCAAGTGTGCTATAGCCCAGGTCAGGCTTTTTCCTGGGGATGGAGGGATAACGATTGATGGTAAGCCTTATGAAGAGGTTTTCTCACGCCTTGAGCATCGCCGCATGATTGAATCTCCTCTCCTCGTCACTGATACCAGGGGCAAGTTTCATGTTACGGTGAAGGTGGAGGGTGGTGGCGTGAATGGTCAAGCTGAAGCCATCCGTCATGGTATTGCCCGAGCTCTGGTCAAGGAGAATGAACTTTTTAAACCTGTCCTACGTAAAGAAGGCTTGCTTACCCGAGATGCCAGAATCAAAGAGCGCAAGAAATACGGTCTTAAACGAGCTCGCAAGGCGCCACAATATACCAAGCGCTAATTTTCTACTCGCACCTTTCCTAAAACTTGCTTTCGGCTATTATCCCTAATGGAAATTCTAAAAGCTGATAGCTATCAGCTGCCAGCTTTCAGTAAACAAATTCAAATACCAAAACTCATTTTGTTTTGACATAATGATGCCGAAGGACTTTTGGTCATTAGTGCTTTTTCCTTGTTTAGCCCTGAACTTGATTCAGGGTCGAATTTCGTGCTTAGGATTTATCATAAATTTTGCCTTATCATTTTGCATTTTTACTTTTGCTCTTCACGTATTTTGTTCCTTACCAGATTAACCAGCAAGGTCAATAGCCTTTCGCTTGCTGTCATTCTGAGGGAGCGAAGCGACCGAAGAATCTCACTCAGGGTAAACTCCTCAACTTATTCTAATTCGAATCAAGATATCTCCCGGTTGGCCATCAGTTATTTGGCGGGCATTACTCAGTCTGACTACACCGCCTGTTTTTATTCCCGGTGGAATTTTCACTTCCAGCCCCTTTCCTTTTCTTCTCAGCAATTTTATTGTCCCCTGGGAGGCCTCTTTTGGAGAAATTGTAAGTTCATAGTTGATATTTTGGCGTTGAGCTCTCTGAGTTTGGGCAAATATCTCATCGAGATTAATCTTTTCACCTGGCCAAGCTTCAAACCTTACTCCTCCCGGCCCAGCAAAATTTTTAAAGGAAAATGAAGATCCCCTGCCCCTCAGGAAGTCGCCAAATATGTTGTCCAGAAAATCAAATCCGAGGCCGGCTCCACCAAAGTCCTGCATCATATCCTCGAAGGTTGTCCTGGTAAAAGGGCTTCCAAAAATGTCACCAACATTGCCAACTGTGCCAAATTGGTCGTATTGCCTTCTTTTCTGAGGATCACCGAGGACTCCGTAGGCTTCGTTTATCTCCTTAAACTTCTCGTTAGCCCATTTTTCTCTCCTTGGGTTGCGATCTGGATGATACTGCATCGCCAGTTTTCTATAGGCCTTTTTAACCTCCTCCTCCGAGGCGTTTCTTGGCACTCCTAGAATTTGATAGTAGTCTTTAGCCATTCTACCCTTTAATTTGTCGCCTTTAATAAACCTATATAAAATTCTAATGTCCAAACACTAAATCCTAAACAAATCCTAAATTCCAAATTCAAATACCAAAACTCATTTGTTTTGACATAGTGATGCCGAAGGAATTTTGCTTATTAGTGCTTTGATATTGTTTGGCATTTCGAATTTCGTGCTTGGGATTTGGGATTTAATCTCTATTCCTGGGCTTGTTAAGGGAGACGCACTTACTACCCAGACTGGGTTTGCTTTCCCACTACTTCACTTACCCTCTTACGTTTGGTACGGCGTTTACCTGACCACAAACCCTTAAAGAAGTTTCGGTTCAGCAGGTGCCGGTTATCGGCTACATCCAGGAGGTCTTTAGATACGTTGCTTTCGAAGTAAGCCACCTCAACATGCTTGCCCATGTTCTTCACCGCCTGAAGAGCATAAGCGAAGTCAGAGTCCCCGCTCACCAGCACTGCCACATCGTAAAGGCCATTCCAGGCGAAATGTAGCAGGTCTGTGGCCAACATAATATCTATGCCCTTTTCCACAGGGACACCCTGTGCTATTTTGGTACTCCCTAGTCGAACCTCTAGATATGGCGTCTTACGGAGAATATCAAGGAACTCCTGTTGTTCGCGGTAGCCCTCAGGCCATCGAGTTGGGTCTTGCAAGACGTTGTAATAGTATGTTCGGAACAAGTGTCTCGAACCAGTGAGCTTATTAGCAAACTCGGCAAAGTTGAGGTTATGGCGCATAAAATTACTTTGTAGAGCGTGATACAAATTACTTCCATCTATAAAGATTGCCATCCTATCACTCATAATCTTCTCCTTGAGGGGAGCTAATGGCTTTCAACGTTATTCACACCCCTCTAAGACTCATTATACACCAGCAAGTCCTCTCTTTTCACTTTCCCCGAGCTGAATATCTCTGAGTTCTGGCTAAAGGTCACATTTTGGCTTAATTGTTACTATCTCTAGACTTTGTGGGTATGGCGCCATCCAAATCAATATGGCGGAAATAGATTTGATATGAAAAAAGGAAATACAGTTGTTTTATTAGGGATATATCTCGCACGAGCCCCTGGATTTTGCGTTTGGTGGGCCATTGTGGACTCGAACCACAGACCCCGGTCTTATCAGGACCGTGCTCTAACCAACTGAGCTAATGGCCCTTTAGTTAAAATATAGTTTTTCAGCAGACAGATGTCAAGGTAACAGGTTAAGGCAGGCTTGTTCAGTTATTCCACTATAATATAGTAGCTGGAACCATAGTCAAGAAGATGCCAGCGGCTACTGAACAACCAATAGCACCTGCCATATTGGGGCCCATAGCATGCATCAGCAAGAAGTTTCTTGGGTTTGCCTTTTGTCCCTCTATTTGAGCTACCCTGGCTGCCATCGGGATAGCGGAAACACCGGCGGAGCCAATTAGTGGGTTAATCTTCTCTTTCAAGAATAGGTTGGCTATTTGCACTGCCCAAATTCCCCCAGCAGTGCAGATAACGAAGGCTATCGCAGCTAACACAATGATGGCTAAAGTTTTAATATTAAAGAACACCACTGCTGGCATTAAGGATCCCACAGTCAAAGTTAAGAGAATTGTCAGTATATCGACGAATATAGTGCTTGCTGACTGGGCTAATCTATCAGTAACGCCGCAGACATAAAGTAAATTCCCAAACATAAGCATGCCAATAAGGGGCGCTGCTTTGGGGACGAAGAGAGCAGTGACTATAAAGATTGCTATGGGAAAGATAATCTTCTCTAACTTAGAAACCTCTCGAAACTGAGGTTTCATATATATTTGTCGCTGTTTCTTTGAGGTAATCGCCTTTATTACTGGTGGCTGAATCATAGGGACCAAAGCCATATAAGAATAAGCCACTAATGCAATTGGGCCTAACAGATGGGGAGCTTTAGCTACCGTGAAATAAATTGCCACTGGTCCGGTAGCTCCCCCGATAATACCAATAGAAGCAGCTTCTCCTAGTTGAAATTGGTGTGTAAGCAAGGCAAGGATGAGAACAACAAAAACTCCTAGCTGAGTCGCAGCACCGAATAGAAGATATATAGGGCGAGCTATACATGGGGAGAAATCAGTCATCGCCCCGATGCAAAGGAACATAAGCAGAGGAATTATTTCACCTTGTATCCCGAACTGATATATCAAGTTTAATACCCCAACTTCTCCCTTGGACATCGCCCTCATTATTTCCGTCAACCCGCCCTGTACCTCCACTGGCATTGGCACGGCACCAAGCTCTGTTGGTTGTGTGTGAGTCATCAATCCAGCGAAAGGCACATTGACCAATATTATGCCAAAGCCAATAGGCACCAATAGAAGGGGCTCCATTTTCTTGACGATGCCAAGATAAATCATCGCACTGGCAAGACAGAACATCAGGATGTTACCCCAGGTGAGTCCAGCAAAAGCCATTTCATATAAACCGAACATTTTAACTTGCTCCTAAATCGAATGGGCTGGCCATGACATTACTCCTTATGCCTTGTAGCGACTCTCTGAACTAGAAACCCCACTAGCCATATTACTATAGTCAAAATTGCTAATACTAAGATGGTTACTCCAAAACCACCACCAGTAAGTTTTGCTATAAAGCCCCAGTCAATCATCTTAATGCCGAATTCAATAGTGTTCTTTTTGTTGCCATAGAAGAGCTATGGTACGTTTGATAACTTCGTAGCTGAAGCCACGGTAACCGAGATAGTTTGATAAGCGTCGGTGAAAATCAGGGTAATCTAGCTTAGCCAGGATATGCATCCTCCTACGGCCTAACTTACAGGCGTTATCCATATCATCTATGTCCTTAGTTACCTGTTCCACAATTTCCCGAGCTACCTTCTTATTGGCTAATTCCTTTTCTATTAATCTTTTGCTTTTAGGCTTAAAGGATAGCCGATTGTCCTTCCAAAACTGAGCGAAGGCACAATCATCTATTAGTTTTTGCTCCTTTAGTTTGGTGATTGTTTTTTCCACTACCTCAGTATCAAAGTCACGCTGGTGAAGTCGCTGCTTCATTTCCCCCTCACTGCGTGGGCGATAGCTGAGGTAGCGATAAGCGGCATCGAGGCAATGTTGGAAAGCACTGTCATTTACCAACTGGCAATTTCCTGTTTGAACCTTATTGCTCCTGAGGAGGGGCCTCTACACCCTGCCTAAGAGGGATAGTGGGGATAGTTGTTGAAGCTCTGATTTCATGTTCTAATTGCGAAGCGACTTCCGGGTGCTGCCTCAAGTAATCTTTGGCATTTTCTCTCCCTTGCCCTAATTTTGCCTCGCCATAGGTAAAAAATGAGCCAGTTTTCTTCACTATTCCTGCTGCCGCTCCAAGGTCAATCAAATCCCCTTCTTTGCTTATGCCCTGATTAAACATTATGTCGAATTCGGCACTGCGGAAAGGAGGAGCTACCTTATTCTTGACCACTCTGGCTCTTACCTTGGCGCCTATTATTTCCGAGCCCTGCTTGATGGTATCACCTCGCCTTAAATCTATCCTCACGGAGCTATAGAATTTGAGTGCTCTTCCCCCCGGGGTTACCTCGGGGTTGCCGAAAATGATGCCCACTTTCTCCCGTAACTGATTAATAAAGATCACTGCTGTTCTAGACCTACCGATGGCGGCGGTCAATTTTCTTAGCGCCTGGGACATCAGCCGGGCTTGCAAGCCAACGTGGGCATCGCCCATCTCGCCTTCTATCTCCGCTTTGGGTACTAAGGCGGCTACGCTATCGATGACTATCACATCTACAGCGCCGCTTCTTACCAGAGTCTCAGTGATCTCTAAAGCTTGCTCACCGGTATCGGGCTGGGAGATAAGCAGGTCATCAAGTTTCACGCCACAGTTAGCAGCGTATTCCGGATCAAGGGCATGCTCAGCATCGATATAAGCTGCGATGCCGCCAGCCTTCTGTGCTTCAGCGATTATATGCTGACCGAGCGTAGTTTTGCCTGAAGCCTCCGAGCCAAAGATTTCAGTAACTCTGCCTCTAGGTATGCCACCTATGCCTAAAGCTAAATCTAAACTCAATGACCCAGTAGAAATAACCTCTGCCGGCACCCTGGCCGAGGCTTCACCCAACTTCATAATCGAGCCTCTGCCAAATTGCCTTTCAATCTGCTCAATGGCTAATTCTACTGCCTTTCCCTTCTCTGTGGTCATTTTTTAGAATGTTTAAAAATTAATTAGAGCATCACATCATATCATGGGCAACATGTTAAATCAATACTCGATTTAAATCACCTAATATATCACCGAAAGGAAAGTTGTTAAATCATGAAAAAATCACCGAAAATCTTTAAGCTGTGGCCTGGTTATTACTTTAAAGGAGGTTAAGACCAGGCTATGGAAAGGATGGAGATGCACTCAAGAAATGAATATCTCAAGGTAATAAGGGAGAAATACTTCAAGGTCAGGACTAAGAAAGAGAAGTCCCAAATCCTGAATGAATACTGCTCTAATACCGGGCAATCCAGAAAACATGTGTCATCAGGAAGATACACCGGGCAGCTCTCAGGCCAAAGCAAAGGAAGAAAAGAAAGGAGATATATGATGGCCAGGTTAGAGCTGGCCTGGCTAAGATATGGGAAATCTTTGATTATCCTTGCGGGCAGAGGCTGAAGCCTTTACTGGAGACAGAGGTAGATAGGTTAAGTGCGCTTGGAGAAATTGAAATACCGGACGAGGTAGCCTTGAAATTGAAGATGATGAGCCCCGCTACAATTGATCGGAAGCTTAAGCATCAGAGAGAGTTTTTGCACCTTTTGAGGGTCAAAAGGGGGCCTAAACCGGGCTATCTCCTGAAGCAGAAGATTCCCATAAGACTTACCCAGTGGGATACCTCAAAAGTGGGCTATGTGGAAATGGATTTTGTCGTCCACTGTGGCTCCTCTGCCCTGGGGGAGTATGCAAATACCTTAAGCACCACCGAGATTTCCTCCGGTTGGTGGGAAGGTGAGGCAAGCATGGGCAAATCTCAAGAGTATAGCTTTTGGGCTTTAAAGGAAATAAGGAAGAGAACTCCCTTCAATTGGAAAGGGATAGACTCCGATAATGGACCAGAATTCATCAATCACATCCTGTATAAGTATTGCCAGAGAGAAAAGTTAGAATTTACCAGGTCGCGAGAGAATAAGAAGAACGATAATGCCTACATTGAGCAGAAGAATTGGACCCATGTAAGGAAAGTATTTGGGTACTTGAGATACGACACTTATGAGGAACTCATGATCATGAACGACCTTTACCATAATGAACTGAGGCGATACAAAAACTTCTTTCAACCGGTGATGAAGTTAGCCAGCAAGGAGAGAGTGGGTGGCAAAATCAAGAGGAAGTATGAGGCTTCTAAGACACCATATCAGAGACTAATGGAATCAGCCCAAATTCCGGATAAGGCTAAAGAAGAGCTCAAGGGCATATACCTTAGCTTAAATCCGGCTCAATTAAAGAGGAGCATAGATGCTAAATTAGCCGGGCTGTACAAGGCTTATCAGGAGAAAAAGGGAACCGGGCAGGTTGACCCCTACAAAAAGTTAGCACCTCGCACGGTGACATTTTATATGATGCAACAACCTGCAGTTCGGTGACCTGCTTAAATGATTTGACACGTACAAGGAGACCGTAAAATACCACATAACTCTTCATCAGGGGTGGTATGCGGTAACGTCGCTTTACTTAGCCAGTTTCCATCACTTGAACTTTATCTGGTCGAGCATCTTTTGAAAAGCATTCAAGAGCTGATGTCCTTGTGTCAAGCTCACTTCACGGAATCGGATTTTATCACCTGGCTTCATCTGCCCAAGCTTGGAGATGTCAGGCGTGATTGCAGTAGCTATTTTGGTGTATCCACCAGTCGTCTGCCTATCAACCATCAGCACAATCGGTTTACAATTTCCTGGTATCTGAACAGCCCCCGAAGGAATACCATCACTTATAATATCTGCCTTACCTTTATGCTTTATCTCTGGACCCTCCAATCTATATCCCATTCGATCAGATTCAGGTGTAATAGCATACTCACTATTAAGAAAGGTAGCGATGCTCTCTTCAGGGAAGTGATCAGCCTGAGGGCCAAGTATTACCCTGATTTCCTCAACACTTTTGTATTCCGGGATCAGTTCTTTGGGAACCTTTCTGCCAATAAGATGCTCCAGCTTTTCACTACCAGCAGGAACGCTTTTTAACACATCACCAGTTCTGAGGGCACGACCCTCCAGCCCGCCAATTGCAGAGCGTAAATAAGTTGACCTGCTGCCTAACACCACGGGGACATCTATACCACCGGCTACTGAAAGATAAGCACGGCAACCGTTACGCATGCCGCGCCAGGAAAGTATATCTCCTTTTTGTACGTGCACGACTTCCCACATGGGAACGGGGCGGTTGTTGAGTAAAGGGGCCAGGTCGCCGCCAGTAATGGCTATCAGGGTATCATTTAAAAATTTCAACTTTGGTCCCAAGAGGGTACATTCCAAGCCTGCAGCATATTCATCATTGTCCAACAAACGGTTAGCGATACGCAGTGCCAACCCATCCATAGCACCGGAGACTGGCACGCCATATTGCTGATAGCCAAATCGCCCTAGATCCTGTACAGTGGCAAGCGGTCCAGGCCAAAGCACCTCGAATACTTCCATGATTGGCTCCATTAGCTCACGATTTCGATGTAACTCTTACCTTGAATGTGCCCTCTTTTACCTTTCGCGAAATATGTTCATATTGCTCTGGGCTAATCGGGACGAAACGCACTTTGTCCCCTGGCCTGAGTAGTGTTGGCGGTTGCCAAGATGGATCAAATAATTTAAGTGGGGTACGGCCGATATATCTCCAGCCACTGGGGCTGTCAAGTGGAAGAATGCCACTCTGTTTGCCGCCCATGCCTACAGAGCCAGCTGGTACGCTAATTCGTGGCTTATCCAGCCGTGGCGCAGCTATCTTCTCCGACATCCCACCAAAGTAAGCAAACCCTGGTAAAAATCCGAGCATGTAGACCAGGTAGTCTCCACTGGTAAAGAGCTCTATCACTTCTTGCACTGAACCAAGTTTGTTATATTGTGCCACGAACTCTATATCTGACTTATATGGCTCGCCATAACCGTAAACAACGGGGATCTCTACCTCTCTAGGTGAGGGCAAAGATGAGAAATCCAGCCTATTCTCCAGAGCCTTTAACTTGTCTTGTAAAGTTGCGAAACTGATAATAGATGGCTCGTAATTTATTAAAATAGAACGGTAGGTAGGTATCAATTCCCTGATGCCGCCAAATTCCGTCTGCTTTATAGCAGAAACCATACCATGTACTTTCTGGTTAAGAGTTATATCGATCTCGTCACCAAATTCTACTACCATATTTTGATCGCCGGCTACTAGATATTGTGTCTCGGGATAGACCATAGTGCCCTTTCGCTCTCCTTCAAGTCAAAAAGACAGCTCCTCATTAAGTATGTCGGTAATGAACATGTGTCCCGGTGCATGTGAGATCAGCAAAGGCAATTTAGCATTTTGTGCTACAGCTTGTGGAGTAACACCGCAAGCCCAGAATAAGGGCACCTCGTCAGGCTCTATTCTGATAGCATCGCCAAAATCAGGCTGACTGAGATTACTGATACCGATGGATTCTGGCTTGCCGATATGTATTGGCGCGCCATGCACCCTGGGATACCGTGCCGTGATCTGTATTGCCTGAACAGCACGCTTTTCCGGTATAGGACGCATGGTCACCACCGTTGGACCCTGGAATCGACCAACGGGCTGGCAAGGGATGTTGGTAATATACATGGGCACGATTTTTCCCTCCTCGATATGTCGGAGGGGTATTCCTGCCTGTAGGAGTGCTGCTTCGAAGGTCAAGCTGCAGCCTAAGAGGAAGGCAACAGAATCTGATTTCCAGAATGGGCGAATATCAGTCGCTTCCCTTTTCAACTCACCATACTCATAAACACGGTATTTTGGTATATCAGTACGTAAATCTGCCCCTGGTGCCACCAGTTTAGGCTCTGGATCGCCGACTTCAGTGACATCCAGCAGTGGGCATGGTTTAGGATTACGCTGACAAAAAAGTAAGAATTCAAAAGCTAGTTTCTGAGGCAAAACTACTAGGTTTGCTTGAACATATCCTGGGGCTAATCCATGGGTGGACTTAGTCCATTCACCTCTACGAATACTTGCCCGTATTTCCTTTGGCGTTTCAAGGTTTAGTGTCATTTCTTCACTATCTCCTCTAGAGGTACTACCTTAATGCCTCTGTCTTCTAGCGCACTTCGCAGATGGATAGCCAGTTCCAGCGCACCAGGGGTGTCGCCATGGAGGCAAATCGTATCTGCCTTAATGGTGACGTCTTCACCTGTGATAGCTTTTACCCGGCCTTCTTCTATCATGCGAATCACTCGTTCAGCCACTCCCTTTTTATCTTTTATTACTGCACCTGGCTGGCTACGTGGCACTAAGCTTCCATCAGCGGAATAAGAGCGGTCGGCAAAAGCTTCGCTAGCTACCCTTAGCCCCTGCTCTTTGGCTATATTAACCCATGCTGATCCAGCTAGAACAACCAGAATCAACTCTTTATCTAAACTCCTAACCGCCTCTGCGATGGCTTGAGCTAATTTAGGGTCCTTGACTGCCATGTTATATAAAGCGCCGTGTGGTTTGACATGTTGCAGTTCCAGGCCTTCAACTCGAGCAAAAGCTTGCAAGGCACCAATTTGATAAATAAGGTAGCTTTTCACCTCCGCAGCAGCCACTGTCATATTCCTTCTGCCAAAGCCCAGCAAGTCTGGAAAGCCAGGGTGTGCCCCCACCTTTACCCCGTATGTCTTTGCCAGTCTTATCGTCTGCTGCATCACCACCGGGTCACCGGCATGAAAGCCGCAGGCGATGTTAGCTGAACTCACATACTTGATTATTTCCTCATCAAAACCTAACTCATAAGCGCCAAAGCTTTCCCCCATATCGCAGTTTAAGTCAATTTTCTTCATTATTGAGTTTCTCCTTTCTTAATCTTTTGTCAGCATCTAGCTACCTGGTTCCCTATCACATTCCTAAGTAAGCCTTTTTCACCAGCTCACTATTTAAGAGTTCCTTGCCTGTTCCTTCCAGCACTGTTCGCCCGTTTTGCAACACGTATGCCTTATCTGCTAGTTCCAGGGCATCTCGAACTGCCTGTTCTACCAACAAAATGGTAGTCCCCCTTTTGCTGATTATTTTTATGATATCAACAACTTTATCCACCATTGTGGGCATTAGCCCTAGCGAGGGTTCGTCGAGCATCAAGAGCTTTGGCCTGGGCATCAATCCACGAGCCATGGCTAACATCTGCTGTTCACCGCCGCTCATCGTCTCCGCTTTTTGTCCTGTTCTTTCCTTTAAGATTGGGAATAGTTGGAATACTTCTTCTAAAGTCTCCGTTATTTCTAGTTCAGACTTTCGTGTGTAGGCACCGAGCAGGAGGTTCTCTACTACCGTAAGCTTACCAAAAAGTCCGCGCCCTTCCGGGACGTGTGCGATGCCCAAAGCGGCAATATGGTGCGGCAATTGTCCATCGATTTTGCTGCCTAAGAACTTTATTTCGCCCTTAGTATTGTGTAGCAACCCAGATATAGTTCTTAGTATGGTAGTCTTGCCGGCACCATTAGACCCGACTAAGGCCACAATCTGCCCCGCCTCGATTTTAAACGAGGCGGCAAAAATAGCTGGGATTTCGTTATAACGAACTTCTATATTATTCACTTCCAAGAGTGGCTCTTTTGGCATAATATCTCTCTCCCAAGTAGGCTTTAATTACCTTTTCGTCGTTAGCTATCTTTTCCGGCACATCTGCGGCGATCTTTTTGCCGGCATCAAGCACCACTATACGCTCACATAGCGGCATGATTACCTGCATTACGTGTTCCACCACCAATAAGGTGATCCCTTCTCGCTGTATTCTCCGGATCAGCGCTATAGCCTCCATCTGCTCTGTAGGGTTCAAGCCGGCCATAGCTTCATCTAAAAGCAAGAGCTTTGGTTTTGTCGCCAAAGCTCTGGCAACCTCAAGGCGCTTCTTATC
>Ga0209609_10000271_pt1 | contig 31307 bp, 31 predicted proteins | sample LakKivw325mmetaG_FD_184136 | JGI IMG/M metagenome (GOLD analysis project Ga0209609, IMG submission 184136) | Anoxic lake water microbial communities from Lake Kivu, Rwanda to study Microbial Dark Matter (Phase II) - Lake Kivu water 325m metaG... | ecosystem: Environmental > Aquatic > Freshwater... | reverse complement strand
TAATATCATCCGTGAAATAGAATACACATTCAGAGTATTAAAAACGGATTTGTATTTGCGCCCCATCTATCATAAAACAGATGATGCATCAATGGCTCACCTGCATCTGGGTATGTTAGCCTATTGGCTGGTCACTACAGTAAGGTACCAATTAAAGCAAAAGGGCATTCATTCAGATTGGCGTGAAATTATCCGAATTATGAATACACAAAAATGCGTGACAACAAGTATCACAAATATCAGAAATGAAGTGATTTCAACACGTCAATGTACAGAGCCATCCCTTGCTGTGAAAAAAATCTACGATACGATGAATTACAAATATGTCCCCTTTCTAAGAAAAAAATCCGTAGTCGCCCCTGTGGAAATTTCGAAAAATTTAGAATCAGATAATCAGAATGTTACAGACTCATAGCTGCAATGAGGGTTAATGCACATCCAGTCATCTACCGCTCTGAACCCCTGTTCATTATTCAGCTCTTCCGGACTATTAGTGTGAATATTCCAAGCACCACGAATGTTGAAAATAAACCGATCTCCCGGACCCTTCGTTACATCTCTACCTCGTTACATCTCTACTTCGTTATATTACCCTGTACCGTCCGGCACCTTCAAAATCGAGCAGCCACTGCTTTCGCCACAGCCCGCCACCATAGCCGGTGAGTCTGCCGTCATCACCGATCACACGATGGCAGGGGATGACGATGGAAACCCTGTTCATGCCGTTGGCACGGGCCACGGCCCTTACGGCATCCGGTTTTTTCAATGCGAGGGCTTGTTGTCTATAGGACCTTGTCGTTCCGAAGGGGATGTTCTGAAGTTCTGCCCAGACAGCCCGTTGGAACTCTGTTCCGGGAGCGTGCAAAGAGACCGTAAACTTTTTCCGTTTTCCTGCAAAATATTCGTCAAGCTGGAGACGTAACACCTCAAGATGTTCATTCGATCCCAGGATGAACGCAGCCTTCAGGCGCTGCGACAGTTGTTGGAACTCCGTTTCCAGCATGCGCCTGTCGGTGAATTCGAGAATGCAAACGCCTTCATTGACAGCGCCGGCGACCATACTTCCCAGAGGTGTTTCAAGCAGCATGAGGTCAATGAGTTGTTTGTCTCTGCCTTTATGAAGAGTCGTTCCTGTTCCAGGATGATATTTATCAAGAAAAGGCTGAATTCTTGGATCGGATACTGCCATTACTTTTTTTTTCAAAGATACATGGATAATACGGTAATTGAAATCAAGATAAGTCATCAAAACATGCTGTTCTGAAAAAATTGAAATCCGGAAAAAAGATTAATTTTGATTCACAAGACCATCCTTAAAAAAGTGATGTATTTTGCCATGCTAATAAGTTGACATGTCTCTTTAATTATACGAATCAAATCGTTCAAAAATAGCTGATAATGGAAAATATGGACATACGATGGATACAACGTTTCCAAAATTACGAGAAAGCGTTTTTACGACTTAAGGAAGCTATTGAAATGGAAACCCTTAACGAACTTGAAAGAAATGGATTGATACAACGGTTTGAATTCACCATCGATCTGTCATGGAAAGTTATGAAAGACTATTTGGAGGAGAAAGGCTTTTTTTTCAAAACCTCACCTAAAGACACCTTTCGTATGGCCCAGGAAAATAATTTTATCGATTATGCCCAGGAACTGATCGATGGTCTTGATATGAGAAATGAATTGTCACATGATTATAGTGGACAAAAGTTTGCAAGTTCAGAGGAACAATTAAGAAAAGAAACCTATCCGGCATTGGATAAACTGTACAAATTTTTTATCAGTGAGGGTGGTCAAGGTCAGACTAAACTATTTAATGAATAGCGGAATAACAAATAAATTCGGTCTTACCGAAAGGGATATGCAGACCATCCGGGATATTTTAAAAAAATACCCCGAGGTGATAACCGTTTGGCTTTTTGGCAGCCGGGCAAAGGGCACCTTTAAAAAAGGTAGCGACATTGATTTGGCTATCATGAACGAAGGCGTGAACAATGAAATGATCAGTCGGATCAAAAGCGATTTTGAAGCAAGCAGCCTGCCTTACAGGGTGGATATCACAAATTATTCAGAATTGGGCCATAAAAAACTGAAAGAACATATTGAAAGGGTTGGGGTTCCCTTTATATTCATATCATCACGACTGGATGATGTGGAACATCCATGATTCAAAAGTATCAGAAATCGCAAACATTGACTATGAGCTTTCTTCCAATCTAAACGTCATCTAAACCTGTCATCAGACTTTTTACGGAAAAACTGCTCTATTTTTCCTGTCAGCCAGCCCACCCGTAAGTCCTGAATATCATCTATCACAGGAAGACAAGGTTTGATATCAAGCAACGGAGTCCCGTCGATCATGTCAACATTTTCAACGGTTAGCCGGTTGTCTTTGATTTTAATCAAACGCACGGCGGTCATTCCGATCGGATTCGGACGCAGGGGTGAACGGGTTGCGAATATGCCCCGGCTTTCGTCATCCAGGAAGGGTTTGACCATCAATGCCGATTTACCCGCCAAATGAAAGTGATAAAGTAAAATGATATGAGAAAAGCCATCCAGGTCCCTTAAACCTGCCTTGAATTCCGGGTAAATTTCAACGGTTGCCTCTGTACCCTTTCCCCCGATACCCTGAACGGGCATTTCCTCCACGGAGTGAAAAGGTGTATGTATGATCCCAATTGGGTTATAGATTATTTGTTGCATACCTGATCTGCTGTTTCAATGATTTAGTAAGCGTATATATTCCAATGAGCAAGGATTTAGTGATCATGCTTCTTGGCAAACTTACGTAAATAGTAAATCTGATTGTTGAAATGGACTGTTTTAATTAATCCTTTATCAATCAGCACGTTTAGACTTTCTTCATTCACGCCGCAATGGGACATCAGCTCCAGAACGGCATCCCGGCGCATGGGATGAACGGCGGTAATGCTTAAAATATCTTCGCGAAAATTGCCCGATGAAGCATAAGCATTCCCTTCATATCCGGTAAGAAGTTCAGGAGTGACAGAGTGAGCGGTAAAGATTTCAAATGCCAAAGCAACGGTTGTTTCATCGGCAGGAATAACATCCTCAAACGCCGGTGGGCGTGAAGGAATAGCAATATAGGCTGTTGCAGGCTTCACCTCCCCCAGGTATTGTGCAAGGGATGTCAATTCCTCAACAGTGTCGTTGACATTCTTTAGCAACATCGATTCAGTGACCAGTTTTCCCTGGTAACATTTCGAAAAATCACGTATAGCCTTTAATATTGAATTGAGATTTAAATCTTTATGTGGCTTATTTACCCTTTTCCAGGTACTCCGGTTCACTGTGTCCACTTTGAATGAAATGTAATCGGCATTCATCAGCTCAGCACGGACATCCTGATGGTCGATGAGCGAGCCGTTAGAAATAACAGCTACCGGAAGACCAAACGTTTTAAGTTTTACGATCAGTTCACCTATGTGGATGTCTAATGTCGGTTCGCCATCGGGGACGATGGTAATGTAATCGGGTAATTCGTGAGTAACAAGGCCGTTAAGTTTCTTTTCCACCTGCCTGACAATGTCATCGGAAGGATAGAACGCCCGGCGTTCGGCCTGCATCTTAACAGCCTTACCAACCTGGCAGTAAACGCAGGCATACGAACAAACCTTATAGGGAATATTGTTGACACCCATGCTTTTGCCAAGCCGGCGCGAAGGCACAGGTCCAAAAATGAGGTTATCCATGATAATATATCTGACGGTATAAAAACATTAAATTTCTTTGAGCTTACCACTTTTATATTGAGTATAGGCTTGCCTCAGGGTCATATTGTGTGCACCGGTAAATATTCTCATCTTAATGTGCCTGAGAGCATTAGCTGCGTTCTCTCCCGGTCCGTTACCGGTGATAAGCACATCCGGTTTTAACTCAAATATCTTTCTTGCAGTAACGATCCCCGCTCCATGGGCCTCATTTTTTACTGCACTGTTGTCGACGACAATTAATCCCTGGTTTCCCTCATCATGAACGATGATGTACTCTGTTCTGCCAAACCGTGGGTCAATCAAAGAATCCCAGGTTGTCCCGGCAGATGTAAATGCGATTCTCATTTTATTGGTCTTTAATATCTAATTGTTTTTTTACTTTTTCCCAGATATTTTCAAGAGTGTATTTTAACGGTGATGGAAATTCCACAATGGTCTTCCCTTCAATCATCATCTGTGTAAAATGGATATCGTAAGGCAGATCGGCCAGATGCATCATCTGCTCTCCCTGTAAGAATTGTTTTATTTCAGATGTTTTTTCTTCATTCAAATCATATTTGTTGACAATGCAACCGGCAGATATGCGGAATTTTTTTATCAAGGTAACGATACGCCTGAGGTCATGCAAACCCGACATGGAAGGCTCTGTGATCAGGATAACATAATTTGCCCCGGCCAGTGACGAAATTACGGGGCATCCTATTCCCGGTGAACCGTCTACAATGATATAAGGCTTGTTTTCTCTGGCGGCGATGGCTCTGGCTTCATTTTTCACCCTGGCGACCAGCTTTCCTGAGTTTTCGGCAGCGATATCCAATCTTGCATGCACCATGGTGCTGCCAATCCTGGTTTCAGATATATAAACACAACCTGACTTTCGTTCCTGCATAATGATGGCGTGTGTGGGGCATATCTTCTCACAGTAAGCACATCCCTCGCAATCCAAGCTATTTACCCGGTATTGGTCGTTGATATATGAAATAGCATTGAACCGGCACACATCGGCACATTTCCCGCAACGGGAACATAAATCGTGATCTATCACGGCTAGTCCACCGCTATAAAATTCAAAGGTTTTTCCGAAATCAGGTTCGAGTAACAGATACATGTTGGCCGCATCCACATCACAATCGCCTATCACGGCCTTATTTCCGGCCAATACGGCCAGAGACGAGGTAATTGACGTTTTCCCCGTGCCTCCCTTGCCTGAGAGAACAACTATTTCACTCATGTTTCTAACAGGCATCCTGAACAGCGTTAATTATATGACCAAAGGAAGTTGTCATTTGTCTGATTTTATCAAAAACCAATTCCCCATTTGAATAGCCTTCGGCAATTTTCCGGTCGAAAGGTATTTTCGCCAAAATGGGAATTTGCTCCCGCTCACAGTATCTTTCTACCGCATCGTTGCCAATATCAAACCGGTTAATAACCACCCCTGATGGTTTATTTATTTTTCTAATAGTTTCAACAGCCAGTTTCAGGTCGTTAAGTCCAAACGGGGTAGGTTCGGTCACCAGTAAAACATAATTGGCATTCTTTGTCGCCGCCACTACCGGACATGACGTACCCGGAGGACAATCGATGATCTGAATTTGAATGTCACTGTAATTTTCATCCACTAAGGCGTGTGTTTGACGGATTAACGGGACAGCTTGTTCTACGCCGACATCCAATCTGCTTTCAACCAATGTCAGATGACCGGAGATAATGGTTTTAATTTCTCCCATTTTATGCTTTTGCATAGGCAGAGCCTGTGCCGGACAAAGCTCCGAACATGCGTAACAACTGTGGCATAGTTCATTAAACACTACGACAACGGTTCCCAATTGAACCACTGCATGATATTGACACGTTTCGCTGCATATGCCGCAGAGCGTGCATTTGCTTTCATCCCATGCCGGTATCATTTTGTATTGTACGGACACATTTTCAGTTTTCCCGTCGATGAAAAGAAAATCGTTGGGTTCTTCAACATCCAGGTCAACAAGCAGAATTTTTTGTTCCCTACTTAAAAAGACAGCTAGATTGGTGGCCAGCAGTGTTTTCCCTGTTCCCCCTTTTCCGCTGGCAACGGCAATTTTCATCGGTCTTCTCCCGGATTGAAGACTACAAAACTTCCTTCTTTAACTTTAAGCCGGTCAGCGATAACCGCACATTTAACCATCAGCAGGAAAAAAATACGAGGATCGTTTTCTGCCATCAATCCTTCAAAATTCCCCTGTCCTTTTGAAATAATAAGATCAGCCGATGCAAACAGCGTCTTAAATTCAGTGCTTGATTTATTTATAACTGTTGAAGGAGAATCATATCCACTGGAAACAATCCGGGCCACCCTGTCCATTCCAACCATTTCAGCATCCTGAACAGTGACATCATTAATTATGGGTCCACTTCTGACGATGTATTTAACATCAGGGCGACTAATGGTTTCAATAAATAATTTATCAAAAACAATCTCGCCTGTATTGTCCCCCAGGTATAAAATGCTGCCTGCACTGCGGATGCGTTCTTTGAACAGGGATGAATGGTCTATTCCATAATCGGCATGCAATGATATTTCAATGGTCCTGTTAAGATCAAACCGGTGATTGGCAGAATAATCCATTATATTACCGGCTATGGCCAATCGCAAGGCCAGATCAAAAGGATCGGCCGATACCAGCACTTTGGGTTTCCACTCATTGTAAAGTGTCAGTGCAAACCGGTTACTGTGTTGTTTTTCTTCCAGAAAAGGATCGGTGATGCCGTTCAACTCCCGGAGTTTATGATGCAGCTCTCTCTGAATTTCAGGGCTGGTCAAATTTCCACTTTCATCCATCAAAACGTCGAAGAACGAGGAAAACTCTGAAACCTGACTGTTTGAAAGGGGGAACTTTTCCAACAGACTATCGTATGTTTTTTTAAAACATTGAATACATCGTTTATCTGTCGCCATTTTCATCTACCCCCTCTTGTTCCCCGATTCGTTCAATGGTTGCTCTTTATTTTCAAATTGTTCAATGGCCTTTTTCAAAGTCCAGACAGCTAACCTGGCACAATGGACTTTCTGTTGCGGCAAGGTGCCCAGATGATCCAGTATATCATTCTCGTCCAACTTCTTACATTCCTCCAGCGTTTTACCATTTATCATCTTGGTGAGGGCTGAACCTGAAGTGAAAGAGCCTGCACATCCTATAGCCTGAAACTTTGCGTTTGTAATGACATTCGACGTGATCTTCAGAAATAGCTCCATTGTATCACCGCAAGGACCCGTAAAGACAAATTGGGCATCCGGATTTTCGATGATTCCGACATTTAAATGATTCTCATAATATTCTATCGCCCTGTCGGAATATCCGGACATTTTTAATAAATCACGAACCTTGCTCATCAGTATATTTGCTAATCACCTCCTCTGAAACGATTTCGCCAACCCATACCTCGTCCTCGTCCGCCCCGGTCTCGTCCAAAGCCGGAGCCTCTTCCCCGGTCGAAACCTCCTCCCCAACCATAACCAAATCCCCTTCCGGGCAAATTTTCAATAGGTTCTTCATCAGGGTTTTTATTCTCACTATCAGTCTGACTTTTCAGGTTCGCACCAAAATTGGCACAACGTCCCATTTTTCGTCCTGTCATCGGACCCTGCCCCATGGGGCCTCTTTTATCCAATCCGGGCATAATTTCCTCCGTTTTGAATGGTTAATACTTTATTGAAATACTTTTCAAAATTAATAATAATTTTGAACTTATGTTCATAATAATTGCTAATTTTGCAAATTCATGCCACGACCAAAAAGAAAACGTTACATAACCCATCCTCCCGTGATGGAGGGCTTCAAGCCCTTTGGCATTCCAATCACTGATCTGGAACCGGTGATTTTATTTTTTGAAGAATACGAGGCGATCCGTCTCCTGGATTACATGGGTATGACGCAGGTACAGGCAGCCCGTGAGATGGCTGTTTCGCGTCCCACCCTGACACGTATCTACGAAAAAGCCCGTCGGTCCATTGCAGAGGCTTTTGTCGATGGGAAAGCTATTTTTATTGAAGGAGGTGATTTTCATACCGATGAGTTCTGGTATCGCTGTGAAGACTGTCACAGACTTCTCATCAGCGAAAAAGAAATAGGGTCATGCACGTATTGTGAGTCCGATAACATAAGACAATTATCAAAAATACCGGTAAAAATGGATTATCAACGACATCAAAAAGAGATGGGATTTTGTATCTGCCTGCATTGCAACACGAAGGTTCCGCATCAGCCGGGAGTGCCTTGCAGGGATACCAGATGCCCGCAATGCGGCAAAAAAATGGTGCGTGAAAACAGTTATCATCATCAGTTATATCTTAAAAAGAAAGGAGAACAAAATGAAGATCGCAGTTCCGAGTGATGAAGGGCGCTATTTATCTCAACATTTCGGAAGAACATTGGGATTCAGCATTTTTGAAGTCACCAACGGTCAGATTGTCAATCAAATATACAGGCCAAACACATTTACCGGTCATGCCATGGGTCTTCATTATGAACATCAGCATCATGGTGCTGATAATGACGATCATACGAGGCATTCACATGGAAGTATATTGTCGGCACTGAACGATTGCGAAATAGTCATCGCCGGCGGTATGGGGCAAAGATTATACATTGATCTTACCGGTGCCGGGAAAAAAGTGTTTATCACCACTCAACGCGAAACGCGCAAAGCCGTGGAGATGTTTCTGGCCGATGAATTGAGCAGTGATAAGGAAGCCTGCGGGCATCATGAATGACGTGCAAACAATTATTTCCCTGAAATCTTCGCTTTGCGGATTAAGTTGAAAAAATAAATAGCAAACGGCCGGTAAGCTAAATGCGACCATTTCGAGAACGGAACCTCGATCATCAGCATGGGAAATAAAATCATCAGATGGATGACATAAACATAGTATGTTGCCATTGCCATCCCGTTCACCCTGAAGATATGTACCAGGATTCCGGTTATAGTGGTTAGGAAAAGCAGGATAAGAAATGTCCAGTCAGTGAAATGGGATGCTTTGGATTTTTCATTATTCTTCCTGATTCGCAATACTGAAAAATAAATGATGCCAAACACCAATCCAAAGGTTGCGTAATAACCCAAGATGCGTTGCGGATACCACCATTCATAAATTTTGTCAGTTTGATACCATTGCAGAAAACCTACAATCATTGTGAATAACAAAACATAGCTCGACATTAACAGGAAATGAACGATCCAGTAATTTAACTTTCCGCTTTTTAACTTCTTTTTAAGAGAAGGTTGTTCCTTTTCACACGCATAAAATTCGCCTTGGGTGGCAAAATGGAATATCAATTTATAAAGTTCAGAGAAATACACTTTTAAAGGGATATGTATATCTTTTCTTTTAAGGATAACCCGTCGGTACATATTAAATATATTCGACAGTAAAAAGAAAGAGAGAATGCCGGCCATAATCCAGTCGCCCAACTCAATGATCTTATTAGAGGCAAATGTGTTCAATTCTACGCCACCCTGTGCGGTCAAATGAGATGTCATTGGGCCGTGAAAAAATATAAACAACAGTAATACAATCAATGATAATAATAAAATCGCTGTAATTTCCCAAACTTTAGATGTATAGAACTTTTTTGATAAACCGGTCCAGTCATAGGAGGCAGTAAGATATCGTCGGGCAGCCATCATCAGTTGAGCGGGATCGGCGTTACGCGGGCATGTTTCTGAGCATTCGCCGCAGTAATAGCACAACCAGGGGTCAACAGAAGATTCAAGGTCATCCTTCAATCCCAATAGTCCGAATCGTATGACTTTCCGGGGAAAGGAATTGTCTTCACCTGATAAAGAACATACGGAAGAACAATTACCACAATCATAACATGCCGTGAAATGATCGGCGCCGTATTTAGAGATCTCTTCAGCAAATTTCGGTTCCAACTCGCTCATTTCTCATTGAGTTTATAATAGTAATATTCATCCATGTCATCCGGGTCTCCGGCTTCCACCTCACCAAATTTGCGCATCGTCATGATCACAAAAAGAACCTGGTCGGGAGGCAATCCTGTTTTCTCAGCCGTTTCGGGTATTGTCGCGGGACCTTCTTTTAGTGCATTCCATACCTGCTTCCTTAATTGCAGATAGTCTTTGTGATTTTGTCGGGCTTTCTCCGTAACGGTCCGTTTTTGCTTAATGATGTCAATAGTTTTTTGTCCCATAATAACCGGTTATAAACTATTTTTATTCTGCCAGTGCTTCGATCATACTGCGTATCTCGGCATTAGAATAACTTTTTATATCGATGGCTTCCTCCGGGCAAACGGGCGTGCACATACCACATCCCTTACAGTTGGATTCCAGTACTCTTGCCACCGGTCCTTTTTCGGTCTCCACCTTCTCAATGGCATCAATAGGGCATGCATCGCTGCATTTGCCGCACCATGTGCAGATCTCGGAATTCACAACTGCTTGTGTGGGCTCTATTTGGACGAAGCCCTTGCTGATCAGGGAGTAAATCTTAGCCACCGCTGCCAGGGATGAGCTTACCGACTCAGGTAAATTTTTAGGTGCCTGGCAGCATCCTGCTATGACCAAACCATCAATAACTGTTTCCACAGGCCTGAGCTTTGGATGGATCTCGTTATAAAAGCCATCCTTACCAAGCGGTATTTTAAGGATATCAACCAGTTCCTTATTCAACCGGGGTACCATGCCAGTCACCAATACGATTAAATCCACCTTCATGGTAATAGCCCTGCTGTTTGTCATGAAGTCATTGATTGTGATCCGGATTTCATTATTATTTTGCTCTACTACAGGAGGGTCATCATCCAAAAATCGCAGGTACCTGTCACCTGCCCTTGAAGAGTTTTCATACAATATCTCCTGTTTCCCGTATGTGCGTATGCCTCTGTGAAGATGATAGATATAGGGCACACCGAACTTCTCCCTGAGCTGTATGGCAGTATGAATGGCTGATGTGCAGCAATAACGTGAACAATATTCTTTACCACCCTCTTCCTGACGACTGCCTACACAATAGATGAAAGCAACACGTTTAATTTGTTTGCTTCTGAACCATAATTCATCCTGGTTCAAAGTTAAAAGCCTTTTTAATTGTTGCAGTGTGACAACTTCCCGGATTTCCTGATAGCCAAATTCTCCTTTTATCGGTTTGTACGGATCAAATCCGGTTGTCAGAAGGATAGCCCCAACATTGATGTCAATTACTGTATTTTCCTCATCAAGGTCAATGTTGTTGCAATGCTTCAAACATTCACCGCAATGTGTACAAGCCTTCATATCGATTGCCGGCCAGGAGGGTAACTGGCCGGGGTGGTTGATATAGAGTGCTTTATGCCGGGTAAGGCCAAAATCAAAAGCATCCTCTATTTCAACAGGGCAGGCTTCTATCGCTTTTTTGATGGCTTCTGTGTCGTAAGGCCGTCCTACATGTCGCGGCTCTATTTTAACCTTGACCAAATAATTGCCGATACTTCCTTTCGATGCAACGACTGCGGCTCCGGTATGCAGAGTGATGTTATTATACCTTATTATCTGATTGTATAACCCGGTGATGATCTCCGTACCGGATTGATCCGTCATTGACATATCGTCCCATTGAGCCGTTCTTCCACCAACAAAGTGTTCTTTTTCAATAAGATGGACATTTACTCCCAGTCTTGCAAGCTCTATTGCAGCTCTCATACCGGCAGCGCCTGCACCGATAATCGCCACATCTTTGCAGGCAGGAATTGACACTGGTGACAGGGCTTCGGAGAGCCCTGCCCTGGCCACACCCGCACGTATTAGGGAAATCGCTTTATCCGTTGCCTCGTCGGGTCTGTCGGAATGAGCCCATGAATCCTGCTCACGGATATTGACCTGGACATAATGGTAACCGTTGAGTCCTCCACGTTCAGTGACGCTCCGGAAGGTGTTAAGATGTAATTTCGGCGAACATGAGGCCACCACAATAGCATCCAGCGATTCATTCTGTATATCCGCGATCATCTCTTTTTGTGACGCATCGGCACATGCAAACATGATGACCTTTGCCAGGGATACCTCTTCGTCCTGACTTATCACTTCACAGACGTTTCCCACATCCACATAATCAGAGATATTCGATCCGCATTGACAGATGTAAACACCTATTTTTTTTGCAATATGTCCCTTCTCTTCCGTCATTTCAAGATAGTATTGTATTCTGTGATGAATAAGCAGTTTTTTGCTGTTGAATGTAATTGGCCGCCTGGGCCGAAGCTGCTCCACCGGAGAGAATGGAATCAGGGATATCCATAGGCCCTGTCGTGGTCCCGGCCAGAAACACTCCCGGCAAAGTGGATTTAAAAGGGTCGGTCATTTCATCAGGCTGATAATAGAAATTGAAACGGTCTAATATCAAGACCTCGTCAAACACTGCTTCGAAACCGTTATTAGGCAGTATTCCAACCGCCAGGACAACCATGTCGTGCCGGGCCTCTTTCACCTTACCTGATGCGATATCTTCATAGCGCAAGAGAAGATCCCCGTTTTCAAGCTCTTTGATACGTCCTACTTTCCCATTAACAAACTGGACATCCATCATTTCAGCCTGGCGATAAAACTCATTGAATCCTTTGCCGAATGCCCTGATATGGAGGTAATAGATGGTAACATCAGCCATGGGTAGTGCTCCCAGTACCAATTGAGCCTGTTTGATGGAATACATACAGCATATCTGGGAACAAATGGGATTACCGATGGTGGCATCCCTGGAGCCCGTGCACAAAATATAAGCGATTTTATCGGGGACTTTACCGTCTCCGGGACGTAACACCGTATTAAAAGGCCTGGTAGGAACAAGCTGACGTTCCATCTGCATGGCTGTGATCATATTCTTGAATTTACCACCACCATAACGCGTTATACGGGCAGGTTCGAAAAGCCTGAAGCCGGTCGCGATGATGATGCTTATGGCTTTGACTTTTCTGGTGATCATTTCCTGGCCGAAGTCAATAGCGCCGGGTGCACAGGTTTTCTCACAAGCACCGCAAAGGATGCAATTCTCAATGTCAATAGCGGCTACTCTCGGGCTGGCAGTGCTGAAAGGAATGAATACTGCCTTCCGTCCGACGAGACCGTACTGGTATTCATCCTTAACCACCACGGGACAGACATTCTCGCACGACTGGCATCCCGTACAAAGCAATGGTTCGACATAACGGGGTTTCTGTTCAATAGTTACGGTAAAAGAGCCATCAGCTTCCCGCTCTGTTTTCTGCACCTCGGTGTTCGTAAGGATGGTTATATTGGGATGACGGGCGGTCTCCGATACCTTGGGTGTGGTGATACAAGCTGAACAATCAAGAGTGGGAAAGACTTTGCTGAGGTGTATCATCCGCCCGCCTATGGAGAGATCCTTCTCCACGACAAGGACATGGAATCCCATGTTGGCAAGATTGAGTGCCGATTCAATACCCGCAATGCCACCCCCAATGACGAGGGCATCCGTTTGGTAAAAAGAAGTGTAATCAATATGATCGGTCATAATTTAAGGCATGTTGATAGTGTCGCCGGCCAGTTCACCAGCAAACAGCTTCATCTGTTTGACAAACAGCTCGGCGCAAACCGAGCAGACAGCTGCCATTTTCAGCCGTGCCGTAGGAATTCCTTTATCTCTCATCAGGGTATGCGTCATGGAAACAATTTGGGCTGTTTTTTCTATGCACGTCTCGCCATAGGGGCAGTCGGAACCGTCGGCGGCAATGAAAACACCGGCGAAACCGCATGCAAAGGCATGCATGATCCACTGCGGCCGCACGGCACTGGAGCAGGGCACAATAATGGTCCTCACCGACGGCGGATAGTGCAGCTTCATCAGCCCCGCCAGATCCAACGCAGGATCTGAGATCTTCTCCGTCGAAAAAACAAGAATCTTTAGAAGGTCTTGTCCCATGTCGGAGGGCTCTCCCTATTTCTTGATATACAATCTGAAATAGCCGTCTTCCAGGATATCACCGAGATATTCAAAACCCTTTTTGACGGCCCATTTAGGCACATCTCTTTTGGTTCCGGGGTCGGAGGATAACACTTCGATGATCTCACCGGATTTCATCTCCCCTATGGCTTTCTTTGTCGCCATTAGGGGACCAGGACAAGCGGAGCCTCTGGCATCTACCACTTTATCCGTTTTCAGATTTTTTAATTCTTCCGTTGTCATAATCCCAAAGTTTAAATTAAATAAATAAGTTCACATCGGCTGTTTGGGCTGAGGCGACATATTCGGCGATGCCGCAAATATCGTCGGCCAGCTCGTTGAAATCGCCCAGAGTTAAACCGTTCCATACTTTACCCGCCAGTCCGCAGATATATATCTTGACGTTGCCCATCTCCTTGGCCTGCTGGAAGTATTCCATCCATGTCGGTATCTTCAGTTGCTGCAAGGAAGCCAGGAATTCCTCCTTTTTATCGGCCAGCTCGGCCATGTGATCCGTTTTGCCGACATTTTCCTTCTTGAATGCATTGGCACCCATAAGCAACACAAAGATTTCGACATCCATGTCATCGGCCACCGCCCCGTTGATGATCACACCCGTGGCGGTCAGCTTGTCAAAGCTCCCGGTGTAGAGAGCGATTGTCATTTTCTTAGCCATAATGATTAATTTTGTGGTTTTTAACTGTGGGCAAAGATAACTGTGAAAAAATTCACAATAAACGACTGCCATGTTTAGTTGAATAGTTATAAAAATGATTTTCTATATGAAAATATGTGATCCGGGTCATAAAACCTGAATCACTTGATATTTATAATGCTACCATGATAACAGATAAATGTATAAACTGCTATATCAAATCCGCTGCCGCCGGTCATCTTAATGAGAACCAATTAAGGTTACTGAGCGATAATTGTGCGGAAACCTCATTTAAAAGAGGGGAGACCATTTTCAAACAGGATTCCCTCTCGTCCAATATCATATACCTGAAAGAGGGATTGGTGAAAATATCCATGAAGTGGCGCGACAAAAACCAGATACTGAATATCATCAAAGCCCCGGCCTATTTAGGTATCCCGACGGCGCTCGGGGATAAGATCAACAATTATTCGTCAATAGCGCTGGAGGATTCCGTTGCCTGTTTTATCGATCTCAATACCTTTAAATTGCTGATCGACCGCAACGGTAAATTCTCCTATGAGATCATCATCCACCTGTGCAAAAACGAACTCCAGCAATACCAGCGTTGTGTGTACCGTTCACAAAAGCATGTGCCGGGACTCATCGCCGACACCCTTCTATTCTTTTCCAGAGAGATTTACCGGAATGATACCTTCAGGTTACCCATTGACCGTGGTGATTTCGGTGACCTCATCGGCACCACCAGGGAAACGGTATCGCGTATGCTCAACGAATTTCAACAGGACAAGCTTATTGAGATGAAGGGCAAGATCTTCACCCTTGTCGATCCGGACAGACTTATGAAGATCAGTATAAACGGATAAACGCACCATTTTTCGCTTTATTCTAACTTCATTACCTCGCTATCCCGTTTTATTATTTTATTAATGTGCCTGTATTACGCCCTTTCAGGGCTGCTATGATAAATACGACCTCCTTTTACCCCAGGGTGTTACCCTGGGCTATTGCCAGTTGTCCTTTCAGGACATTCACATGAAATTTAATACAATAGGATTTCAGGCATTCACTCAAATCATCATCCTTTTACAATCTAAATTTCAATTCTCCCCTTGGCAGGCTTTAATCAAAATACATCAGCAATATGAGGAGAAATAATTGCTTATCGTTCATGCATGGGTAACCATTTCTGTTAATGTCCTGAAAGGATATCATCCACCAGCCCAAGGCAGCGCCCTGGAAAACAGGCCGACCAATACTCTCATCTCAGCCCTGTAAAGGCGTCAGTAACCTTATCCCGAATTCACCAATAACGATTTCACAATTTCTTTAAGCCTCATCGCTCTCTCCAATGCATAAACTATCCCGTCTTTTTCTATCCGCCTGTCTTTTCCTATAAACTCCAATCCGTCGCATACCAGCAATAGCTGTCTGTGTGACAGCTCAAGATAACGGAGATAGTCCGTAACATTCATCGACCGTTTTCCTTCTTTATAATATTTCCATGCTGCCGATGAATAACTCCCAAGTCGTTCAATAGCATCGTCATAAAATCTTCCTACCTTCATTATGGCGAGTCTCATGGCATCCTCATTCAGGCGCAACAATTCCTCTTCTATATCAATAAACTTATACATCACAATTACTTAATCCATAAAACTCCCATTTGTGACCCTGCAGTTTGACAATATCTGATGAAAACATTATAAGAAAGCAGTCAACACCTGATTTTACATATGGTATCATTCATCATTCATCTTTCATCTTTCATCTATTCAATTTATTTCATTTTTGCCTTAGAATTCAGGAAAAATAGTTACCTTGCGACCCTATTGGAATCATTAAAACCGCACCGATGTTCAGACTAGAGACGAAGATCAGGACCAGCTCGGCCGAGTTTAAAACGAATAAGGAAGAATTTCTAAAGCTTCTCAGGGAATACAAGGATATGCACCGGCAAGTCATCCGGGGGGGGCCTGAGAAAGCCATTCAGAAGCATAAGGAAAGGGGTAAGCTGCTGGTGCGTGAGCGCATTGACAAACTGGTGGATCCCAATACGCCCTTCCTCGAGCTGTCACCGCTGGCAGCTTATAATATCATGGACAACGAGCATCCTTCGGCAGGCATCGTCACCGGCATCGGAGTGATACATGGCCGTGAGACGGTGATCATAGCCAATGATGCCACGGTAAAGGGAGGCACATACATCAAGGAAACCATTAAAAAGCACCTGCGTGCCCAGGAGATAGCCATGGAGAACAATCTGCCGTGCGTATACCTGGTCGACTCGGGTGGTGTTTTCCTCCCGGAGCAGGCCAATGTTTTTCCCGACCGTGACCACTTCGGACGTTTCTTTTACAACCAGGCCCAGATGTCATCGATGCGCATTCCCCAAATTGCCATTGTCATGGGATCCTGCACTGCCGGCGGCGCCTATGTCCCGGCCATGAGCGATGAGGTGATCATCATCAGGGAGCAGGGAACCATTTTCCTTGGCGGCCCTCCGCTGGTCAAAGCGGCCACCGGCGAGGTGGTCACTCCCGAAGAGCTTGGTGGCGCCGAGGTGCACACCTCCATATCAGGTGTCGCCGACCATTTCGCCGAAAACGATATCCACGCCATCCAGATCTGCCGTAATATCTTCGAAAATCTTGACATGAATGAACGGCAGCAACTCGACATCATTCCCTCGGAAGAACCCTGGTATGATCCCGAAGAACTTTATGGCATCGCTCCCGTCGACCTTCGTAAGCTGATCGATCCCCGGGAAGTGATCATGCGAATAGTCGATGGCAGCCGTTTCCACGAATTCAAGGAGAAATACGGCCCTACCATCGTTACCGGCTTCGCCCACATCATGGGCTTCCCCGTAGGCATCCTGGCCAACAACGGGGTATTGTTCTCCGAGTCGGCACTCAAAGCCACACACTTCATCGAGCTATGCTGCTCACGCAAGATACCCCTGCTGTTCCTGCAGAATATCACCGGTTTCATTGTGGGTAAAGACTTTGAACGCAAAGGCATCGCCAAGGACGGGGCCAAGATGGTCCATGCCGTGGCCAATGCCAATGTGCCCAAGTTCACCGTCATTTTCGGCGGTTCTTTCGGCGCCGGCAACTATGGCATGGCAGGCAGGGCCTACAGCCCCCGCCTGCTCTTCATGTGGCCCAACGCCAAGATATCGGTGATGGGCGGCATGCAGGCCGCCGGCGTCCTGATACAGGTGAAGGAAGACGGCTATAAAGCCAAAGGACAGCAGATGCCCAAAGAAGAGATAGAAACGCTCAGGAAAAGCATCCTTGATAAATATGACTTCGAAGGCTCGGCCTATTACAGCACCGCACGCCTCTGGGACGACGGCATCATCGACCCGGTGGATACCCGGAAAGTAATAGCTCTGGGGATATCGGTGTCCTTAAATAAAAAATTCGAAGATCAGAAATTTGGTGTGTTCCGAATGTGAAATAGTTACAGGTTGCAGGTTACAGGTTGCGGGTTACGGATTGAAAAAATGATTAACTTTACCTGAAACCCGCAACTTGCAACCCGCAACCTTAAAACCAGCTATATGAAAGACTTTCATACCATCGAATTCGAGCTGAAAGACAAGACCGGCACCGTCTGGCTTAACAGGCCCGATAAACACAACGCCATGGATGCCGAGATGATCGGTGAGATCATTGACATCTTTGAGCGAGTCAATGCTATGGATGAGGTTCGTCTGGCGGTGTTGCGTGGTCGCGGCAAATCGTTCTGTGCCGGTGCCGACCTCAATTACATGAAGGGCATAGCGGCTTTCGGTTATGAAGATAATTACCAGGACAGCCTGACGCTGGCCCGGTGTTTCAACACCATTTACACCTGCCGAAAGCCTACCATCGCCGTGGTGCATGGCGCCGCTATCGGTGGTGCCAACGGGTTGCTGGCCGCCTGTGATATCGTATTCTGCGCCGACGACACCAAATTCGCTTTCTCCGAAGTCAAACTCGGTATTGTGCCGGCCACTATCTCACCCTACGTCATCAAACGCATTGGGGAGTATAGTGCACGTGATCTTATGCTGACAGGACGGCGTTTCACCGGCAAGGAAGCCGAACACCACCGGCTCGCCAATAAATCGATGCCTGCCGAAGAGCTGGACAACCAACTGAATGAAATCATTAAAATAATGATGACCAGCGGCCCCGCCGCAATGACAGCCTGTAAAAAGCTGATATACAATATATCCAATGAACTGTGCTTTTCCAATGTGATGGATTACACGGCCCAGGTCATAGCGGAGTTACGCGCCTCTGAAGAAGGTCAGGAGGGCATGGCATCGTTCCTGGAGAAAAGGCCGCCAAAATGGACACAATAAAGCGGAATTTTTTCCGATTGCAGTGGTGCGAGGTTATAATAGAGAAATGAGGTAAAAATGAAAAAGCATCCGATAAAATTCAGTCTTATATACCGTGACATGTGGCAGTCATCAGGCAAGTATGTGCCACGTGTCGACCAGCTGAAGAAGATTGCTCCGGTGATCATTGATATGGGCTGTTTTTCCCGCATCGAGACAAACGGGGGTGCTTTTGAGCAGGTGTGTCTGCTCTTCGGGGAAAACCCCAACGCCACGGTACCGGAGTGGACCAGGCCTTTCAATGAAGCCGGCATTCAGACCCATATGCTCGAAAGAGCGTTGAACGGCATACGCATGTATCCCGTTCCCGCCGATGTCAGGCGTTTGATGTATAAGGTGAAGAAAGCCCAGGGCGTGGATATTGCCAGGTCATTCTGTGGGCTCAACGACGCCCGTAACCTGGAATTGTCGGTCAAAGCGGCCAAAGCCGCGGGGATGATCTCCCAGGCCGCTCTGAGTATTACCCATTCACCTGTACATACGGTAAAATATTTTATGGATGTGGTCGACAAAGTGATTGAATTCGGCACCGATGAGATATGCCTGAAAGACATGGCCGGTGTGGGACGTCCTGTCACCCTCGCAAAGCTGGTGAAAGCCATCAAGGAAAAATATCCCCACATCCCGGTACAGTATCATGGCCACTCAGGACCCGGGTTCTCCGTAGCTTCGATGCTGGAGGTGGCCAAAGCGGGTGCTGATTACATCGACGTGGCCATGGAGCCTCTTTCCTGGGGCATGGTGCACCCCGATGTCATCACCATACAGGCTATGCTCAAAGATGCCGGCTTCGACGTTCCCGAGATCAATATGAAAGCTTACATGGAAGCACGCGCTCTGAACCAGAGCTTTATCGATGACTTCCTGGGTTACTTCATCGACCCCAAGAACCGTTATGTGTCATCGCTGATGGTGCAGTCGGGATTACCCGGCGGCATGATGGGCAGCCTGATGGTCGACCTGAAAGGCTTACATGCAGCCATTAACCTGGCTCTTAAAGAACATGGGCAACATGAGATGACAGAAGATGAACTGCTCGTCGCTTTATTTGAAGAGACAGCCTATGTGTGGCCTAAACTGGGCTATCCTCCTCTGGTGACACCTTACAGCCAGTATGTCAAAAACGTGGCCCTCCTCAACCTCGTCCAGATGGCTAAGGGAGAAAAACGCTACTCGATGATAGATGAAAACACCTGGAGCATGATCCTTGGCAAAGCCGGTAAATTACCGGGACCGCTGGCACCTGAGATCGTCAAACTGGCCGAAAAACAGGGGCGTGAATTTTACACCGGCGTACCTCAGGATGGCTATCCCGACGCCCTTGACACCTTCCGCAGCGAAATGAAAAAACTGGGATGGGAGACCGGAAAAAATGACGAGGAACTCTTCGAATTTGCCATGCACCCCACACAGTACAAGGATTATAAATCGGGACTGGCCAAGAAAAGATTCGAGGAAGAGGTGGAAAAAATGAAATCACAAAGTGAACCTTTAAATGCTTTCGCCGTGAAAAAGGATAAGCAAATACCCAACCGGAGCGCGTATACCAGGGAAGAGCCGTCGCTCATAACCGCAGCGGCAGGTTACCTGGTCTATACCCTCAATACCCGGCTCATAGATGCCGGCTATGACCGTACCAATGGCCTCGATGTATGGAACAGAATAGGGTTCTGGCGTAACAGCATGACCGTCACCATCACCCATGACGGTAAAATACTTCCTTTCAGGATAATGAAATCGAAGGACCGGAATTATGAGTTCTCACTCGACGGAAATTTGTTGCATGTGACATTGGATTATATTGACACGGGTGAGGTAGACTTTACCATAGACAATAAGACCTACTATGCCACCGTCACCTGGGCCAAAGGCGAGATGTGGAAGGTCACCATCAATGGTAAGGATTTCATGATGATGAGGAATGACCTCCTGGCGGATGAATCGTTCACCGGCGATCAGGAGAAACAGGATACAAGCAATGACAACATGATCATCGCCCCCATACCCGGAAGAATATTCAAACTTAATGTGAAAGAAGGCGACACGATCGCCAAAGGAGATGTGGCCCTGGTGATCGATGCCATGAAAATGGAGAACAATATCACAACGAAAAGGGACGGGATGGTGAAAAAGATCATGGTGAAGCTGAATGATATGGTGGATGCGGGAACTAAGCTGATAGAAATAGAATAGACTCTCCCCCGCACGGACTAAATAGCTCAGGAGGTGAGGGGATGACGAGAAAACATAATCGACAAGCCATATGAATTTTGACCTTTCCGATGTCCACAACATGATCCGTGAGACGGTACGCGATTTCGCCGAACGCGAAATACGTCCCGTTGCACGTAATCTGGATGAAAAAGCTGAGTTTTCCGTTACTCTGACAAGAAAGATGGGTGAGCTGGGTCTCTTCGGAATGATGTTACCGGAGGAGTATGGCGGACAGGGATTGGATTACCTGGCATACATTATCGCTGTGGAAGAGCTGGCGCGTGTCGACAGCTCGCAGGCCGCCACGCTGGCAGCCCACAATTCGCTCGGCATCGGTCCTTTATGCAGTTATGGCACGGAAGAACAGAAAATGAGGTACTTGCCACGGCTCTGCACAGGGGAAGCGCTGTGGGGCTTTGGCCTCACCGAACCCAATGCCGGCTCCGACTCCCGCGGCACAAAGACCACCTCCCGTCTGGAACAGGGACAGTGGATCATCAACGGCTCCAAGATATTCATCACCAATGCCTCCTCCGAGATTACCATAGGCAGCACGATACAGACTGTCAGCGGTGAACAGAACGGCCGTAAGGAATTCACCTGCATCCTCGTCGACCAGGATACTCCCGGCTTCAAGGCGGTGACCATGCACGATAAGATGCTCTGGCGTGCCTCCAACACGGCAGAACTTTATTTCGACGATTGTCGCGTGCCCGAGGGCAACCTCCTGGGCCGACGTGGCGAAGGATCGAAGATCATGCTGAGCACCCTCGACAGCGGCCGTCTGTCCATAGCCGCCATGGGGCTGGGACTGGCACAGGGTGCCTTTGAAACAGCACTTCAGTACGCCAAGGAAAGAAAACAGTTCGGACAGCCCATCGTCAATTTCCAGGTCAATGCCTTTAAACTGGCCGATATGGCCACCAAGATCGAGCTGGCCCGTAACCTGCTCTATAAAGCCTGCTGGCTGAAAGATAACAACAGACCTTTTGCCAAGGAAGCAGCCATGTCAAAGCTCTATTGCTCCGAGGTGGCCAATCAGGTGGCCTATGAAGCGGTGCAGCTTCATGGTGGATATGGTCTGATGAAAGACTATGATGTCGAACGCTTCTACCGTGACCAGCGCCTGCTGCAAATAGGCGAAGGAACGTCAGAGATACAGCGACTTGTTATTTCGAGATATATTGGATGTTAAAACTAATGTAACTATGGGAACTTTGAAAATTACCGAAAGCCCCCGCGATGCCATACAGGGATTGACTAATTTCATCCCGAAGCGGGAAAAAATCAATTATCTGAAAGAGGTGATCTCCATCGGCTTTGATGTGGTGGATGTGGGAAGCCTCGTGTCACCACGCATCGTGCCACAGCTTCGTGACACTGAGAAAGTCCTCGAAAAGCTCAAGCACCCCGGCAACCATACCAAACTGATGGTGCTGGTCGCCAATGTGAAAGGAGCCGTTGCCACCAGCCGTTTCGATCATGTCTCCATCATCTCCTATCCGTTTTCGGTGTCGGAGACCTTTCTGAAACGTAACATCAATTCGACCTTCGGTAAATCACGGGTTGTGATTGATCTCTTTATGGATATTGCCGCCAAGTCAGGCAAAGAGGTCGTGGTATATCTCTCAATGGCTTTCGGTAATCCTTATGGAGATAAATGGGATCCGGATATTGTCATGGAATGGGCCGGGAAGCTGGTGGAATCAGGAGTCGAACACATATCTATTGCTGACACCCTCGGCGTGGCCACACCTCAGAGCATAGCCCTCATCATTTCAAACCTCAGAAGAGAGTATCCCTCCGTGGAGCTTAGCCTGCATCTTCATACCACCCATGGCACATGGTATGAGAAAATAGATGCCGCATACAAAAACGGCTGCCATCACTTTGAGGGAGTACTCAACGGACTCGGAGGATGCCCCATGACGGGATATGAAATGGTCGGCAACATCGATACCGAGTTGTTGTTGCAATATGCCAAGAAAAACAACCTGGCGGTCGCTGTCGACCAGGACAAATTCGATAAATTACAGGCCAAAGCAACGGTATTCTATGCCCTGGGAAGTGCACCTCCCGAGCCCTATACTATGAAGAAAGGGAATGTGTAAAAGTTCCGGATGACCGCTTGGAGACAGATCAGACCTGATGGTTATGATCCGATGGGCTATTGATCTCCATCGGAATGTCAAATGAAACCGTTAAATTATACCATAAAACGACATCTTCGTAATCTATGAATGAGAAGATCTTATGGATGCCCGATAAAAAAAGGATGCAAAACTCCAGTATGAAACGGTTTATCGATCATGTCAATAAACAGTTCGACTTTTCCTTCAGCGATTATCCTTCTTTATATCAGTGGAGCATTGACAACATACCTTTATTCTGGCGTGAGTTCTGGTATTTCAGCGGCATCAGGTGGGACAGGGATTTCGATCAGGTGGTGGATGACGCCAGGCGCATGCCGGGAGCCAAGTGGTTCCAGGGAGCACGTCTGAATTATGCCGAAAACATGTTACGGTACCGTGATGACCGGCCTGCCATTATCTTCAGGGGTGAGAACGGCGTGGAAAGACGGTTCACCTTCAAGGAACTTTACGAAGAAGCGCACTGTATAGCCGAGGGACTGAAACGCCTGGGGATAAAAAAAGGTGACCGTGTGGCGGCGGTAATGCCCAACATCCCTGAGACTGTCATCGCCATGCTGGCCACGGCGTCGCTGGGGGCTATCTGGTCCTCGTCGTCACCCGACTTCGGCATCAAAGGTGTCCTGGACCGTTTCTCACAGATAGAGCCCAAAGTGATCTTTGCCGCCGACGGCTATTATTATTCCGGTAAATGGTTCGACTCACAGGAGAAATTAAAGGGCATCCTTGGCCAGCTTCCCTCGGTTAAGCATGTCGTGATGGTTGATTTCACGGGCAACCTCGACCTGAAACGCATGCCGTCATACACGATGACATGGAAATATCTCTCACTACCGGTCTCAGGGGTCATGGACTTTGTCCAGCTGCCCTTTGACCATCCTTTATACATCATGTATTCGTCAGGCACCACCGGATTGCCCAAGAGCATCGTCCACTCTGCCGGAGGCACACTGATCCAGCATCTGAAAGAGCTCATGCTCCATTGTGACGTCAATAAGGACGATGTGGTTTTTTATTTCACCACCTGCGGCTGGATGATGTGGAACTGGTTTGTCAGCAGCCTGGCGCTGGGTGCCACCATCGTATGTTACGACGGCAATCCTTTTTATCCCCGTCCGGATGCACTCGTGCGATTGGCAGATGAATTGAAGATAACCCTGTTCGGCACCAGCGCCAAGTATCTCGCCTCCCTCGAAGCGGCCGGGGTGAAGCCCACAGAGCTGTCATTATTCCCCCATCTCAGGACCATCACCTCCACAGGTTCACCCCTGTCGGAGGAGAGCTTTGAATATGTTTACAGAGATTGGAAGAAGGATGTCCAGCTGTCGTCGATATCAGGCGGAACAGACATCATCTCCTGTTTCGTATTGGGCAGCCCCATGCTTCCCGTTCATTGTGGTGAGATACAATGCCGCGGCCTGGGCATGGACGTGGATTGCTTCGATGCTTCCGGCCGTTCGCTGCGTAATGAAAAAGGCGAGCTGGTATGTAAATCCGCCTTTCCTTCTATGCCTGTCTATTTCTGGAACGACGACAGCGGTGAAAAATACAGGAATGCCTATTTCACCGTTTACAAGGATATTTGGCGTCATGGCGATTACATCAGCATCAGCGATCATGGCGGCGTGATCATCTATGGCCGCTCCGATGCCACACTCAACCCCGGAGGCGTCAGAATAGGCACATCGGAGATCTATGCCGTCGTTGAAACCATTGAAGAGATCGAAGATTCGGTGGTGGTGGGACAACAGTTAAAAGGTGACGAGAGAGTCATCCTCTTCGTTAAACTCAGGGAAAACTATGACCTGAATGCCGATCTCATCAAAAAAATCAAAACCTCGATACGGACCAGCTGCAGTCCGCGTCATGTGCCGGCGGTGATAATGGCGACGCCCGGCGTGCCATACACCATCAACGGCAAAAAGGTGGAGATCGCCGTGAAGCAACTGCTGGCCGGCGAAGATGTGCTCAACAGGGACGCCCTGGCGAACCCTGCGGTACTGGATTATTTCAAACAAATACAAATACCGGAATGACCTCACCCCCTCTCCTTGAAAGGAGAGGGGGCCGGGGGGTGAGGTTGTAATACCATCATTATGTTCAACTACCCAAAAAAAGTGACCATCGGCGACATCACCGTGCGCGACGGTTTTCAGCATGAAGAAAAATTCATACCCACCGAAGCCAAGCTTTGGGTACTGGAACAACTCATCCTCGCAGGCTTCCGGCATATCGAGGTAACCAATTACGGCAACCCGCGTGGTATGCCACAGTTCAGGGATGCCGATGAGCTGTTTAAAAAGATACGCGAGAGCAAACGCGTGAAGGACAAGCTGCAGGATGTGACCCTGACGGCTATTACCATCCGGGAGAAAGCCATCGAAAGGGCCATTATTGCCAAACAACATGGTATCGGTCCCGACCGTATCCTGCTGATGGTGTCGACAAGCGAATCGCATCACATGAGGAATTCAGGTCTCAGCCTGAAAGATTACTGGACTATGTCGGAAGAGTGGATCAAAAAGGCCAAGGATGCGGGGATAAAAGTCAACGGCACGGTGAGTACCATCTGGGGCTGCCCCATCGAAGGGCCTACCGAAATGTCGAAGGCCATCGAGTTCACCAAACGGTGGTTCGACATCGGTGCCGACGATGTGGAGCATGCCGACCATGACGGCTCGGCGTCACCGGACCGTGTTTACAAATACTATTCTATGCTGCTCGATGCCATCCCCACGCCCGAGAAACACATCGTGCACTTCCATGTGACGCGAGGCTGGGGTCCCGCCAACGTACTGGCGGCGTTGCAGGCCGGCATGACCTGCTTCGAGAGCACTATGGGCGGCATAGGCGGCCAACCCGCCAACTTCATCGACGGCTATCCCGTGGCAGGTACCGGCGCCTACTATTATGAAGATCCCAACATCGTCGGCCTCATCTCGACGGAAGATACCGTGGTCATGATGGACGAAATGGGCATCGACACTCAGGTGGATGTAGATAAGGTGCTGGAGATAGGTCGTATGGTCGAACGCATCTTAGGTCGGAGGCTGAGGTCGGAAGCGATCAAAAACGGCCGGATTCCCAAATCGCTGACGGGAAGATAGTATCACACGGATATCATTTTGTGGAGTGGATACTGCTAACAGCTATCACTTTCCTTAAAAGATGACATCTGTATCATGTATACTCCAATATCTCGGCCTCGCCGTTGAGGATACTCAGGCCGGTCATCATGAGGGCTTCTAAGTTGCTAATACTGGGGTACAGCATGACGTCGGCGATCTTTGACACGCGCTGTGTCACATTCTGAATGAAACGTTCGCTGTTGAAGATATAACCTGAGAGCAGGATGGCGTCGACATGTCCTTCCAGGACGGTCGACATGGCGCCGATCTCTTTGGCCACCTGGTAGGCCAGGGCATAGGAATAGAAGATGGCCGTCTCTTCACCGGCCAGCATGCGCTTGTCGATCTCGTTGATGTTGCTGGTGCCCAGATAGGCGGCATAGCCTCCCTCTTCGGTGATCATCCTGATCATCTCCTCCTCGGTGTACTTACCGCTGAAACACATGCGCACCAGGTCGCCCACGGGCAAACTGCCCGTGCGTGAGATGGCAAAAGGGCCGTCACCGTCGAAAGTGTTGTTAACATCAACGACTCTGCCCTTGCAGTGAGCGCCCACGGAGATGCCCTCCGAGCCGATGTGGGCGACGATGAGGTTGAGATCCTCATAGTTCTTATGCACCGAGCGGGCGTACTTGCGTGCCACAAACTTATGATTGAGGGCATGGAAGATCGACTTCCTGGCAAACAGGGGATGACCCGACACGCGGGCCACCTCATCCAGCTCGTCCACGACGACAGGGTCGGCGATATAGGCTTTTTTACCCAGCGCCTGCGCGATATCGTAAGCTATCAATCCACCGAGGTTGACGGCGTGCCTGCCCATGAGTCCCACGGTGAGGTCTTCGATCATTCTGTCATTGACCTCGTAAATGCCCGATTTCAACGGTTTTATCAGGCCGCTCATGGCCATCACCACCTCGATGAGGCTTGCGTCGATATTGTTTTCTTTCAGCTCCTTCCACACCAGGTCGCGGCGCCACTCTTTCTGGTCTTCTATCTTCCTGAACCGGCCCAGTTCCTCCCTGCCGTGCCTGATGGTTTTCAGAAACACCATCTCGGCCTGGAGGAAAACAGCCACCTTGGTTTCATGCGTATCAGGATAAATGATAAGTATTTTCCTGGGGATCATAATGATATTAAATTTAGCATCCTGCCCGGATTGTTCAGGATCATAACAGACATATTTTACATATTTCTTCTGTACTGTCCTCCCACCTCAAACAATGCCGAGGTGATCTGACCGATGGAGCAATATTTTGACGTTTCAATCAGGCTGTCGAAAATGTTTTCATTCTGCAGTGTTGCATTTTTCAGGCCGGCGACGGCCTGGCGTGCCTCTTCCTCATATGTCTTATGCAGCTCCCTGAGCATGGCGAGCTGGTATTTCTTTTCCTTGACGGTGGCCCTGATGACCTCGCCGGGCAGTACCGTGGGCGATCCCTTGCTGGAGAGGAAGGTGTTTACACCCATGATGGGCAGCTTGCCGGAGTGTTTCATGTGCTCATAATAGAGCGATTCTTCCTGAATCTTGTTGCGCTGGTACATGGTCTCCATGGCGCCGAGGACGCCGCCGCGTTCGTTGATGCGGTCGAACTCCATAAGCACGGCTTCCTCCACAAGATCGGTGAGCTCCTCTATAATAAAGGATCCCTGCAAGGGATTCTGGTTTTTCGCCAGCCCCATCTCGTGGTTGATGATGAGCTGTATGGCCATGGCACGACGCACCGACTCTTCGGTGGGGGTTGTGATGGCCTCATCGTAAGCGTTGGTGTGCAGTGAGTTGCAATTATCGTAGATGGCATAAAGAGCCTGCAAAGTGGTGCGGATATCGTTGAAATCGATCTCCTGGGCATGCAGCGACCGTCCCGAGGTCTGGATGTGGTACTTGAGCATCTGCGACCGGGCGTTCGCATTGTATTTAAGCTTCATCGCCTTGGCCCAGATGAGACGCGCCACACGCCCCAGCACCGAATACTCCGGATCAAGGCCGTTGGAGAAGAAAAACGACAGGTTGGGTGCGAACTTGTTGATGTCCATACCGCGCGAAGCGTAATATTCGACGTAGGTGAAGCCGTTGGAGAGTGTCAGCGCCAGCTGCGTGATGGGATTGGCGCCCGCCTCGGCGATGTGATAACCCGAGATGGACACCGAATAAAAATTACGCACATTGTGCCTGATGAAGTACTCCTGGATGTCGCCCATCATCTTGAGGGCGAAGTCGGTGGAGAAGATGCAGGTGTTCTGGGCCTGGTCCTCCTTGAGGATGTCGGCCTGTACGGTGCCTCTGACGGTGCTCAGCGTGTGGGCTTTGATCTTGTCGTAGACATCACGCGGCAGCACCTTGTCGCCGGTGATGCCCAGCAGCATCAGTCCCAGTCCGTTATGGCCTTTGGGTAAATGACCCTGGTACTGTGGGCGTTTCGTTCCCCTCTCCTTATAAAAAGCATCGATCTTCTTCTCCACCTCTTCTGCCAGACCGTGTTCGAGGATGTAACGCTCGCACTGCTGGTCGATAGCCGCATTCATGAAGTAACCCACCATTGTGGGTGCAGGGCCGTTTATGGTCATTGAGACGGAGGTCCTGGGATTGCACAGGTCGAATCCGGAGTACAGCTTCTTGGCGTCATCGAGGCAGGCGATGGATACGCCTGAGTTACCCACCTTACCGTAAATATCAGGACGGATGTGAGGATCCTGGCCGTAAAGGGTCACCGAGTCGAAGGCTGTCGACAACCTGACGGCAGGCATTCCATAGGAGAGATAATGGAAACGCTTGTTGGTGCGTTCGGGACCTCCTTCGCCGGCGAACATGCGCGTGGGATCTTCTTCCTCACGCTTGAAGGGGAACACGCCGGCGGCATAAGGGAATTCGCCGGGCACATTTTCACGCAGGTTCCACTTCAGGATGTCGCCCCAGGCTTCGTAATGCGGCAAGACGACCTTCGGGATCCTGGTATGGGACAATGATTCGGTGTGGGTCTGCACCTTCATCTCCTTGTCGCGGACCTTATAAACGAATTCGTCATTACGGTAACATGCTTTTTTCTGCTCCCAGTTTTTCAGGATCTGATCGCAATGCGGATCGAGGTCAATACGGATTTTTTTGTCAAGTGTCTCGAGCGACTGCATGACGTTTTCATCACCGCCGCTTTCATGTATCATCTGCATGGCTTGGTGCAGGCTGTACAGGCGTTGGGCGACGGCAGCCTGGGCCTCGGTCCATTGATTGTATTTCCTGACGGTCTCGGTGATCTCCGAAAGGTAACGGGTCCGTTGCGGTGGTATGATGTGTATCTTCTCCGACATCTCGTCTATTTTCTTGAACGAGGTGCCGAATTTCACGCCTGTCTTCTCTTCGATGAGGTGTATGAGGTCGTGGTACAGGTTGTTGACGCCCGGATCATTAAATTGTGAGGCGATGGTGCCGAACACGGGTAAATGATCCTGTTCTGCTTCCCACAGCTTATGGTTGCGGGCATATTGTTTCTTAACGTCGCGCAAGGCGTCGAGCGATCCGCGTTTATCGAATTTGTTCAGGGCGATGACGTCGGCGAAGTCGAGCATGTCAATCTTCTCGAGCTGTATGGCCGCACCGTATTCAGGTGTCATCACGTACATAGAGAAGTCGCTGTAGTCGATGATCTCGGTATCGGCCTGTCCGATGCCGGAGGTCTCGAGGAGGACGAGGTCGAAGGCGGCGGCCTGGACGATCCTGACGGCATCCTGGACGTACTTCGACAGGGCCAGGTTGGACTGGCGTGTGGCCAGCGACCGCATGTAGACGCGCGGGTTGTGGATGGAGTTCATCCGGATGCGGTCGCCCAGCAGCGCTCCACCCGTCTTGCGCCGCGACGGGTCGACGGAGATGATGGCCAGGTACTTCTCCGGGAAGTCGATGAGAAAACGCCGTACGATCTCATCGATAAGCGATGACTTGCCCGAGCCGCCGGTGCCGGTGATGCCCAGCACAGGAGGACGATAGTCGGCCCCGTTGGTTTTGATGCCTGCCATGATGCCTTTCACCGTCTCCGGGTAGTTCTCCACAGCCGAGATCAGGCGGGCAATGGCGTTATAATCCTTATTAACGATATCGCGTTCGGTGACTTTAATGTCTTTGCCTGTAGGGTAGTCCGACCTCTTAAGCACGTCGTTGATCATGCCCTGCAGGCCCATCCTGCGGCCGTCGTCGGGCGAGTAGATGCCGGCAATGCCGTATTCATGCAGCTCTTTGATCTCACCGGGCAGGATGGTGCCGCCGCCACCGCCGAAGATCTTGATATGTCCCGCTCCTTTCTGATGGAGGAGGTCATACATGTATTTGAAGAACTCCATGTGGCCGCCCTGGTAACAGGTCACGGCGATGCTCTGGGCGTCTTCCTGGATGGCGCAGTCGACGATCTCGGCCACGGAGCGGTTATGGCCCAGGTGGATGACCTCGGCGCCCGACGACTGCAGGATGCGCCGCATGATGTTGATGGCCGCATCATGGCCGTCGAAAAGCGATGCGGCAGTGACTACCCTGACGTGATAACGGGGTTTGTACGGATCCGGTTCTGTCATTGATATTGCGTTCGTTGGTGCAAATATAAGGATTATGGGAATAGCTGACGCGACAAGCTGAAAATGAGAAAATGTGAAAATGTGGAAATGAGAAAATGGTTTCTGGTTACAGGTTGCGGGTTGCAGGTTAACCCCGGGGAAACGGAACCATCGCAAAGTAACGAGGTGGCGAAGTAACGAAATATCGATGTAACGAACCAAGTTTAAAATATCGTGTCCTGAAAGGATACAACATCGATAACCCGGGGTGAAACCCCGGGCAACGAAACGAAACAGGTATGAAATGTCGTGTCCTGAAAGGACACGAGCCAACAGCCCGGGGTGAAACCCCGGGGAACGGTACGGCCCGGCAATCGTTGCCCTGAAGGGGCAACATAGTGATTGTGCGAAGGTCGAACGCCGAAGGCCGAAACCGGCATAGAGCAAATTTCGTTTGAAATGTATACCACCATTTTATTACATGAGTTCTTTTTATTGATTTATTAAATAATATGGGGAATAAATCGAATAAGGAACATTATAAT
>Ga0209609_10000269_pt1 | contig 31372 bp, 28 predicted proteins | sample LakKivw325mmetaG_FD_184136 | JGI IMG/M metagenome (GOLD analysis project Ga0209609, IMG submission 184136) | Anoxic lake water microbial communities from Lake Kivu, Rwanda to study Microbial Dark Matter (Phase II) - Lake Kivu water 325m metaG... | ecosystem: Environmental > Aquatic > Freshwater... | reverse complement strand
GTTTTTATATTTTCTTCCTGTGCCAGCAGTTCAGGTGGCTTCACCAAACACCCTTCATCCTATTCCAAAAGCAAAAAAATTTCACGATCACATTCCGGCAGGATTATTAAACATTCCAAGATCGTCCCCAAAAAATATATCATCGTCAATAAAAAGCAAAAAAAACCGCCAAAATAGGAACAAAGGTTTTTACATCGTCGGAAGGAATACTCTTTCCTGTACTTTAGTTTTCAAGAAAAATTGCATTATCCGGTCATGTTTCAGCATCTCTTATATAACTGCATTTGGCAAATTATTTTTATGGCGGCTTAATTGCCTCATATTGAGAGACTAATCAACAATTTATGAGATTGCTGCGTTATTTCATTGAATTTATCATAATGTTTCTGATCATGGGATGGTTTAATTCGTGTTACGTGGTTCGCTATTTTACCTGGAATTTCGCAGATGTCAGAGATTACAGAAGGTTTCCTTACAAGACCATTCAGAACGCTCCGCCTGTCTTTGATTTTCATGTTGCGGCCAAGCCTGTGACATTCAGTATTCCCTCATCCTACAGACGAAAAAATGCCGGTGAATCATTTGAAGATTTTCTGAGCCGTCACAAAACCACGGCATTTCTGGTCATCAGGGATGACACCATTCTGTACGAGCGTTATTTCCATGGTTACCGCCACGACTCGGTGTTCCCTTCCTTTTCGGTGACCAAATCCGTTCTCTCCTCTCTTGCCGGCATAGCCTTGGGCGAAGGCTCTTTGAAGAGCCTTGAGCAGACTGTATCGCAATTCCTTCCGGTGTTGAGAGATGAGCGTTTCACGCGATGCACACTGGAAGACCTGCTGAACATGCGTTCAGGTATAAGATTCGACGAGGGTTATTACAATCCTTTCGGCGGCATGGCCAAATTTTATTATGGCACCGATCTGGAGCGGTATGTCGAACATCTGAAAATGAAAGAAGAACCCGGGTTGCAATATAAATACGCCAGTTGTAATGACCAGGTGGCCGCTTTTATCCTCGAATGTGCCACAGGTGAAAAGTTGCCTGAATACCTTGAAAGCAGGTTATGGAAGCCCATGGGCATGGAGGCGCCGGCGATGTGGAACACCGACAGTCCTGATCATAACAACGTCAAAGCCTTCTGTTGTCTGAATGCCCGTGCCATTGATTTTGCCAAATTCGGCCGGCTGTACCTCCGGAAGGGTGAATGGAACGGTGTGCAGCTGGTGCCGCAACAGTGGGTGGAACGTTCCACGTCCATTATCAACGACTCCCGCGACAGCCAGGGTTATGCTTACACCCTCGGATGGAGGGTGCTCGACGACGGGTCGTTTTTTGCAAAAGGCATACTCGGACAGTACATCTATGTCGACAGGGCAAGAAAACTGATCATTATCAGGTTCGGTAAGAAATATGCCGGTATCGACTGGGTCAGTTTTTTCAGATCGTTATACGACCAGCTCTGATGCCTTATTTCACTATGGTGCCATGTTTATATTTGGTGGTCTGTACTACATTGCCCTGGTCATCATATTCGATCCAGGTGCCGTTTTTTTCGCCATTCACGTATTGCCCTTCCATCTTGGTTTTTCCGTTGTCGAAATAGTCTTTGTAGGGACCTGACTCCTGACCGTCCTGATATTGTTCTTCAGACATCACGTTGCCACTTTCATAAAACGTTTTCTGGATACCGTCGAGCAAGCCGTTTTTGTAATTATACTCGGCGATCATATGGCCTTGTTGGTCGTACCATTTTGAAATACCGTTTTTTTCGCCGTTCAGGTACTGTGTCTCTTCCATCAGCCGGCCAGGTGCATTTTCATAGTATATCTGTTTCAGCCCGTTATACAGTCCGTTGAGGAAATAGGCCAGTGATTTTTTAACACCACCCCTGTAATATTCGACCTGCATCCCGCTGAGCTTGCCGTTCTTATAATTCTCTTCCGACATAAAATAACCCCTTGAGTCGATTGAGATAGATATCCCGTCTTTTTTACCCATGTGATAGTTCTCGATCTGGTTGAGCATACCATCCTTAAAGTGAGTGACCCAGGTACCGTTTTTCAGGCCGTTGACATAATAACCGGTGGAATAGGTGTTGTTATCCTGTTCCTCCCAGTAACCCTGTTTCAAACCATTTTTATCCGCCCGGTTAATTGTGTCGTTGACTGCCGACCTGGTTTCCTGGGCTTGCAGGCTGACCATAATCCCCAGGCACATGAAGATAAGTGCAATCGTTTTTTTCATCATCCTGAATTGTTTTAAAGTTTTATCCGCCGAAATTAAGAAAAAATGACAGATTCTCAATGTTCCGCCAGGCCATAAAGATCGTAACTATCTGCTCCGGTTATTTTTACATCAAAAAAAATTCCTGTCTGAAGTTTTATCCCGGAGGAAAGTATCAGTACTTCGTTATCCACTTCCGGTGAATCATGTTCAGTCCGGCCGATGTAGTGTTCACCTTCCCGGCCGTCGATCAGCACTTTTAATGAGTGGCCTATTTTCTTGCGGTTGAGTGCAAGGGAGATACCTTCCTGCATGGCCATGATCTCGGCTGCTCGTTGTTTTTTAATGTTTTGGGGTATATTATCCTTCAGAGCGAATGCGGGGGTCTTCTCTTCATGTGAATAAGTAAAGACCCCGAGTCGGTCGAAGCGGCATTCCGCGACGAAAGCTTTCAGTTTGTCGAAGTCTTCCTCGCTTTCGCCGGGGTATCCTGTAATGAGGGTCGTACGAAGGGCTGCCTCAGGTAAAATCTTTCTGATGGCATCCAGCAGATGACGGATACCATCCGCGGTCAAGCCCCTCTGCATCGACCGCAGGATCCGGTCGCTGATGTGTTGCAATGGTATATCAATATACCGGCAGATGTTGCCGTGTGCTTTTATGACATCCAGTAACTCCATTGGGAAGGCGGCGGGGTAAAGGTAGTGCAGACGTATCCATGCCAGTCCCGCCACCGTGGTCAGCTTCTCCAGGAGGTGAGGCAGCATCCGTTTGCCATAACGGTCTATGCCATACCATGTCAGGTCCTGTGCAACCAGTATCAGCTCTTTCACACCCATGGCCGCGAGACGGTGTGCCTCGGCGAGGATGTCTTCCTCCGGACGTGAGACATGCCTGCCCCTGATGAGCGGAATGGCACAAAAAGAACATTGCCTGTCACAGCCCTCGGATATCTTCAAATAAGCATAGTGACGCGGCGTTGTCAGGATACGCTCGCCCAGGAGCTCTTTACGGTAGTCACCACCCAGCACGGTGATTATCTTTTCATGCTCAGCCACACCGAAGTAACCGTCCACCTCGGGTATGGCTTTTTCCAGCTCTTCACGGTACCGTTGTGAGAGGCATCCCATCACGTATATTTTCGTGTGCCCGGCACCTTCCCGCGAGGAGGTTTGCCGCAGGATGGCGTCGATCGATTCGGCCTTGGCCTCCGTGATGAATCCGCAAGTGTTGATGAGAACCACATCATGCCCACCGGGAGAGTCTTCAGTCAGGACAACGAAGCCGTTCACCTCAAGCTGCCGCATCAGGATCTCCGTATCGATTCTGTTCTTGGCACATCCAAGGGTGATGATACGCACTTTGCGCTTATGCTCTGTTTTTGTTTGCAAACGTATGGGTTGGGATGTATTCTGATATAACTCCATGAAACGGGAAAAAGTATGGATGATATATTTTCTTTATCTTTGAACCTCATTATTAATAACCGATAAATCATGATGATTAAGAAGTTTTTTCTCCCGGTCGTTGCAGCCCTGGTTTTTCTGCCTTTTCTTTGCACCGGTTACACCGGTCAGGTCGTAAAATCATATAAAACCCCGGGGCAGTATGGTACGGGCTTAACTTTCGACGGTAAGAACTTATGGGTTGCCGACCGCAAAGACGACAAGCTTTACTGTGTTAATTCTGAAACGGGTGATGTCATCCGGAGCATCCCGTCACCGGCTTACTGGCCCATGGGATTAGCGTGGGACGGTGAGGCTCTGTGGAATGCCGATGTCAAGGGTGGCATTCCTCTGGCCGAGAACTATAATGGCAAGATATACCGTGTGGATCCCGCTGACGGGACCATTTTAAAAACGATTGCGTCGCCGTCGTCCACACCGCGCGGGCTGGCCTGGGACGGCACCTACCTTTGGTGTGCCGACAGCGATGCCCGTCAGATCATACAGTTCAGTCCTGACGACGGGACGACGATCCATGCGATACAGGCTCCGGCCTCAGCCCCCTGGGGCGTGGTGTATGACGGGCGTTACCTTTGGGTCTCCGACAGACTGATGAATGAGATTTATGTTGTCGAACCACAATCGGGTGCCGTGCTGCTAATAACCGAGGCTCCCGGCGAATTTGTCACCGACCTGTGCATGGCCGGTAATAACCTCTGGGCTCTCGATGACCAGAGTGACCGGCTGTTCCAGCTCGTCACCCATGATAATGAGAAGTTCATACGCCTGAATGAACGCCATGCACGGATCACATACACCCACCTGACAACGAACTACGGACCGGGAAAGGTCATCAGCGAGGATGTTCACATCGCCATACCTGTCAACAGCGACAGACAGGATATCATCGGTGAGATCAGGTATTCACCGCCGTATACCGACATTGTCACAGATAAATGGGGACAAAAAACAGCTCATTATCATTTTGACAACATCCCCGGTGAAGAGAACAGGGAAATAGAAATGATCACGGAGGCTAAAATTTATCAGATCAGGTATTTCATCTTCCCTGACCAGGTGGGAACACTCGATCAGATCCCTTCCGATATCAAGGCATTATACCTGGAAGATAATGAAAAGTACCAGATCCATCATCCGGTGATACAGGATGCTGTGAAAGCGGCTGTGGGTGATGAGAAGAACGCTTACTGGGTGGCCAGGAAAATCTTCAATTATGTCATAGCGCACATGTATTATGAGATGGCGGGAGGGTGGAACACAGCTCCTGCCGTTCTGGCCAGGGGGAACGGATCGTGTTCGGAGTATTCTTTCGTTTACATTGCCATGTGCCGGGCCGCCGGCTTGCCGGCGCGTTATGTGGGATCAGTGGTGGTGAGAGGTGACGATGCGAGCATGGATGATGTCTTCCACCGCTGGGTGGAGGTGTACCTGCCCAACTATGGCTGGATACCTGTCGATCCCAGTGGCGGCGATCAGGAGACCCCACGCAACCAGGCCATGTACATAGGCAACCTGTCGAACCGTTACTTAGTCACAACAAAAAGTGGCGGCGGCTCAAAAACAATGGGATGGACTTACAACTCGAACGAGTTTTACGTTACTCAGCCCAAGACGAACATTGTGATTGAATATTTTGCCGACTGGCAGCCGGCGGAATAGTCGGCAGTCGGCAATTTGCAGTTACAAGCCCTCCTCTTCAGGAGAGGGGTTGGGGTGAGGTGCAGTCGGAAATTAACAATAGAACAATAGAATATCAGGACCGTTGAAACTTTCGATCATTATTGTCAATTACAATGTCCGCTATTTCCTGGAGCAGTGTCTGCTGTCGGTGCGCAAGGCCGTCAAAGACATTGAAAGCGAGATATTTGTCGTTGACAATCATTCTACCGATCATTCGGTTCATATGTTAAGGGAGAAATTTCCCGAGGTCATCCTGATCGAAAACAAGGAAAACCTGGGTTTCGCCAGGGCCAATAACCAGGCTATCCGTCGTGCTGCCGGCGATTATATCCTCCTTCTCAATCCTGACACCATTGTTGAGGAAGACACCTTCACCAAAATTCTTTCGTTTATGAATGATCATCCTGATGCGGGTGGTCTGGGTGTGAAAATGATTGACGGTGACGGTAAGTTCCTCCCGGAGTCAAAGAGAGGCCTGCCGACGCCTGCCGTCGCTTTCTATAAGATTTTCGGTCTGGCACGCCTGTTCCCGAAGTCAAAGCGTTTCGGCAGGTACCACCTGGGTTATCTTGACAAAGATGAAATTCATACCGTCGATATTTTATCGGGTGCTTTCATGTTGCTGCGAAAAGAAACACTGGACAAGACCGGCTTGCTCGATGAGTCGTTCTTCATGTATGGCGAGGACATCGACCTTTCTTACCGCATCACGCTGGCGGGTTACAAGAACTATTATTTCCCCAAAACACGCATCATACATTACAAGGGTGAAAGCACTAAAAAAAGCAGCATCAATTATGTCAAGGTCTTTTACAATGCAATGATCATTTTTGCCCGGAAGCATTTCACCCACCGCAGTGCCAGTCTCTTTTCTTTTCTGATCCACCTGGCCGTTTACTTCCGGGCCCTGCTGGCGTTGCTGAGCCGTTTTGCACGTAACATTTACCTGCCCATCCTCGATGCACTGATGGTGTATGCCGGGTTGTACCTGATCACACATTACTGGGAGCAGAACATCATTTATCTTGACGGCGGCCATTATCCTGTGGCCCTGATAACCATAGCCATTCCTTTGTATATCGTGATCTGGCTGACGGCCGTTTACCTCAGTGGCGGCTACGACCGCCCCGTGAAGTTGCGCAAGGTATACCAGGGTCTGTTCTTAGGCACCATCACCATCCTGGTCATATATGCGCTGTTGAGTGAGACCTACCGTTATTCGAGGGCGCTGATCATCCTGGGTGCCCTGTGGGGCATGATCGTCATGACCGGCCTGCGTTTCATCCTGCATGTGCTGGGAATGAAGAATTTCAGACTGGGTCCCGACAGAAGCGGGCGTTTCATCATCATAGGCCGGCAGGAAGAAGCCACACGCGTGGCCGAACTGCTGAGGAAGACACACATCAACCCTGGCTTTATCGGCCTGGCCAGCGTGAACGAAAACGACGAAAAAACGGAGGGATTCATAGGCAGCCTGTATCAGATACAGGACATCATCAACCTGTACAGGATCGATGAGGTAATCTTCTGTGCCAAAGACATGACTGCCGAAAGGATCATCGATGCCATGGCCGAACTGAAACACCTGTCGGTCAACTATAAAATAGCGCCGCCGGAAAGCCTGTCCATTATCGGCAGCCATTCAATCAGCACCTCGGGTGATCCTTATATCCTCGACATCAACCCCATCGACAATGCCAGCAACAGGCGCAACAAACGTTTTTTTGACCTGATGGCCTCCCTCTTCCTGTTCGCCAGCCTCCCGGTGTCGCTGTTCATCGTCAGAAAACCTGCCGGATTGATAAAAAACATCTTCCTTGTTCTTTGCGGTGCCAGATCGTGGACGGGATACGATTCAAGTCATGCGTCGGAGTTTCATAACCTGCCCGCGATAAGAAAAGGGGTGCTGAATCCGGCAGATGCCTTTTATAACATCAATTTCGACAGCGAGACCATCAGCCGGTTAAACATGCTTTATGCGCGTGATTATAAAATATCCAATGAGCTTAACATCATGCTCAAAGGATTCAGGGAGCTGGGCAGATAATGGCATGAGGTAAACATTTGCCGGACAGGATTGTTGAATTGTTGTTATATGTCAAGATAGTGCAGTCTCATTGATAATGATTTATGGATGATCTGAATGTTGGATCAGATTTTTTCAACTAACAGGAGCGTTTATTGATACCTGAAAAACCATGTCACGTTTCGAGGTTGTGATGCCTAAGCTGGGTGAAAGTATCATTGAAGCCACCATTACCCGATGGCTTAAAAAGGCCGGTGATCACATTGAAGAGGACGAGGATCTCGTTGAGATAGCCACCGATAAAGTGGATTCGGAGATACCGTCACCCGTGGAGGGCACCATAGCTGAGATTTTATATAAAGAAGGTGATATCGTGGCCGTGGGAAAGGTCATCGCTGTGATCGATATGGGTGGCGCTGGTGAACCGGCAGGAGAAAAGGCTGAAAGCAAGACGGTACCGGAAGCCGGAGGCGGTGTGAGAAAAAGTATCGAACAAGCGGCCGAGAAATCTGTCGCTGCCGTGGTGGCAGAGGAAGAAAAAACCTTCGTTTCCGGGCGGTTTTATTCACCGCTGGTTAAAAATATTGCGCGGCAGGAAAACATATCCGTTGAGGAGCTCGGTAAGATAAGCGGCACCGGCAAGGACGGGCGAGTGACGAAGGATGATCTGCTGGATTATGTCAGGCAACGGGGCGTGGCGCCGGCAGGGCCGCCACCCGCGGTGGTGACGCCAGTCGTGACAGAAGTACCAAAAGTAACGGCAGCCGAGGGCGACCAGATCATGGAAATGGACCGCATGCGGCGTTTGATCGCCGATCACATGGTGACGTCGAAGCATGTCGCACCTCATGTCACTTCATTCATTGAAGCCGATGTGACCTCTGTGGTCAAATGGCGCGAGAGGATGAAAGACCTTTTCTATGAGCGCGAGGGTGAAAAGCTGACCTTCACGCCTGTTTTTGTCGAAGCGGCAGCTAAGGCCTTAAAAGACTTTCCCGGTGTGAACGCCTCCGTCGACGGTTACCGCATCATCCTGCGAAAACGCATCAACATCGGTATAGCAACAGCCCTGCCGTCGGGTAACCTCATCGTGCCGGTGATCAAGGATGCCGACCGTAAGAACCTGCTGGGGCTGGCCAAGGCTGTCAACGATCTGAGTGGACGGGCCCGCGGCAACACCCTCAATCCTGACGATATCCAGGAAGGCACCTTCACCATCACCAATTTCGGAACCGTCAACAGTCTCGCCGGGGCACCCATCATCCATCAGCCCCAGGTGGCTATCCTGGGCATAGGAGCCATAAAAAAAAGACCGGTGGTGCTCGAAACCGCCGGTGGCGATGTCATCGCCATCCGGCATGTGGTCATCCTCTCGCTGTCGTACGACCACCGCGCCGTTGACGGCGCCATGGGAGGACTCTACTTAGATAAGGTGGTACGGTATCTTGAAGATTTTGATATTAACACAACCATATAACATAAAGCTTGTCATCCTGGCGGGATCATCCCACTTTCTCACTACTTGCGGTAACCAGAAATATGATCCCGTTCAGGATGACTTTTAACGATCAAATTCTTTCATCATGGAGTTGCATCTGACCCGTCCTTTTACAATTATCGACCTGGAGACCACCGGCACCAACATTGCCAGTGACCGTATCGTGGAGATCGGTATGGTCAAGATACTGACCGATGGCACTAAAAAAATCAAGACCCACCGCATTAATCCGACCATCCCCATACCACCGCAGGCCACCGGTATACATGGCATCACCGACGCCGATGTCAGGGACGAGCCCACCTTTGCCATGCTGGCAGGTGAGCTGGCAGCTTTTATCGACAACAGCGACCTGGGCGGCTATAACCTCCTGAAATTCGATGTTCCCCTGCTGGCAGAGGAGTTTCTCAGAGCCGATGTCGACTTTGATATCGGCAACCGCAAGATTGTAGATGTGCAGAACATTTTTCATAAAATGGAACCCAGAACCTTGCGGGCCGCCTATAAATTTTACTGCGGAAAAGACCATGAAGGAGCTCACGGTGCCGAAGCCGATGCCCTCGCCACCTTCGAAATATTAAAGGCACAGCTCGACATATACAAAGATGTGCCCTATGTCGGCAACAACGGTGTCCCCTCCTACCCCGTAGTCAATGACATCGGCGCTTTAGATGAGTTCTCATACTACTCCCGCCATGCCGACCTGGTCGGGCACATTGTGTTCAATGACAAGAATGATGAAGTCTTTAACTTCGGCAAATACAAGGGGCAAAAAGTGGAGGAGGTCTTTAAAAAAGAACCCCAGTATTATGACTGGATGATGAAAAGCGCCTTTCCGCTGTATACAAAAAAAGTGATCACAGCTATCCGGCTGCGGAGTTTTAACAATAAAGCAAAATGAAAATAATTTGCCTCGGCCGCAATTACGTGGCGCACGCCAACGAATTATCCAGCCCTGTGCCGGAGGAGCCTGTTTTTTTTCTTAAACCTGACACCTCCCTCCTGCTGCATGACAGACCCTTTTATTATCCTGATTTCTCGAAAGAGATACATTATGAGGTGGAGATCGTCTTTAAGCTGTGCAAAACCGGTAAGAATATACGGGTGGAGAGTGCTTCATCATACTATGATACCATTGGCATCGGTCTTGACCTCACCGCCCGTGACCTGCAGCAGGTGTGCAAGGCAAAGGGTCTGCCCTGGACCATCGCCAAGGGCTTTGATCATGCCGCTCCCCTGAGCCCCTTTATCAATAAAAACGATCTTGCCGACATTCATGCCATCGATTTTCATCTCGACGTTAACGGCCGCACCGTCCAGCATGGCAACACGAAAAACATGATATTTGGTATTGATCGCCTAATTGCCTACCTGTCTATGTTCATGACCCTGAAGAAGGGCGATCTCATCTTCACCGGGACGCCCGAAGGTGTGGGACCCGTGAAGGTCGGCGACAGGATTGAAGCTTTTATCGGGGAGAAAAAGATGCTGGAGTGCGGGATAAGATAAAAGATTGGACGATGTGGCGGTATAACGATGTATCGATATTTGAAGTTTTAGCAGGACGGGATTTTTATCGAAAGACGATATCATCGATGACTCGTTCGCCGACTTCGGCGTTGAGGAGATCAATGATTTTATGGCGCGAGTACATCAGCTCATGACGAAGGGCCGGTGAATCGATGCGGACATGCAGTATCCTGTTCCGGATGTACAGCCGTTGGGTGTGTTTGGTGATCATCTTGCCTGTCACTTTCTCCCAGGAATGTATGAGACGGGTTTCGTTGAGCTTATGGCCGAGCCCGTAAGTTTTTATCAGCTCAAAGATGGCTTGTTTAAGGGTGTATTGGTTGGTGGAGCTCATGGGTTGGTTACAGGTTACAGGTTACGGGTTACAGGTTGCGGGTTGCCGGTTAAAAGTGGGATTACACGTTATAAACTCCAAGTGGATTCCCGCAGTCGGCGGGACTGTAATCGTTAGATCGTAAAATACATTTTTAGATTCCATCATTTAATTTCAGTTACATATCCGTTTGATACTTCGAATATTTTGCAGTCGATGTCAAGGCCTGTAAAGATGGCATTAATCCGGTTTTTTTCGGTGTCGGTAATGAACACCTGACCGAAGTTGTCGTGGGCCACCAGCTTGACGATTTGTTTCACCCTGATCTCGTCAAGCTTGTCGAAAATATCGTCAAAGAGGATGAGCGGCTTGAATCCTTTGATGTCTCGTGTATAATCGAATTGTGCCAGTTTCAGGGCGGTGACGAACGATTTTTGCTGTCCCTGGGAGCCGTATTTTTTTGCCGGGTAATTATCGATCAGGAACGACAGGTCATCTTTATGTATTCCTGTGCCGGTGAAGCCCAGCGACAAGTCCCTGTCTATGTACTGGTTAAGCATTTCACGAAAGTCACCTTCCAGGAGATGTGATTCGTAAACGATCCCGACCTTTTCGCGGCCGACGCTGATGAACTCGAAATACTGACTGAAGATGGGTGTGAACGCCTCAAAAAAACGCTGCCGGCATTCGAATATCTTCTTCCCGAGCATGACCAGCTGTTCATCCCATATCTCCAGCGATGCCCTGTCGAAGCTCCTGCTCTCGGCAAATTGCCGCAATAACGTATTACGCTGCATGAGAGCCTTGTTGTAATTGATCAGATCGTCGAGATAGGCTTTATCGAACTGGGAGATCACACTGTCGACATATTTCCTTCTGATCTCACTGCCTTCATTGATCAGATCACGGTCGTAAGGCGACACCATCACCAGCGGGTATAAGCCGATGTGATCGGCCAGACGGGAGTAAGTTTTTTTATTCAGCCTGAAGACCTTTTTCTGGTTCCTTTGCTGGATGCAATCGATCTCGTCGTGATGACGGCCGTTACGGATATAGGTGCCATGGATGGCAAAGAAGTCATGATCGTGTTTAATGTTTTGTGTGTCGATGAGGTTGAAATAACTCTTGCAGAATGAGAGGTAGTGGATGGCGTCGAGGAGGTTGGTCTTGCCTGAACCGTTATTACCGACCAGGCAGTTGATCTTATCGCAAAAATCCAACCCGGCCTGAGAATAGTTTTTAAAATTATCCAGTGACAGGTGTTGCAGATACATGGGTCAGTGTGCTGTACATTTAAATACCTGATAAAATGGAGCTTCTCCCTTCATCCTCCAAAGGTAGCCAAACCACGCAGAATAAGCAACGGGCAGAAAAAAAAGAACCCCCGATCTATTCGGCCGGAAGGTGTTGTTTCTTTTTTAGCGACGCAGAGGGATTAAAGGTAAAGGTGAAAAAGTTCGGTGCGCCGGCCAGGCTATAAGTGGCGCGGGCATAGCTTATCTCAAATTTGGATATCCGCAGGCTCACGCCCCATGAGAAGCCGACCATTCCCACTTTCTCTCTGATCTTGAGTTCTTGGCGCCGCTGGTAGTTATAACCCAGTCTCAGACTCAGGTTCTTTACCGGTGATATCTCCCCGCCCACGACAATATGGCGCATAAGCTTGTCACCGAAATCGGCGATGCCGCTTTTGGTCTTTGGCTGGCCCGTGTAAGGATCGACGTTATCGGGGTTGGAGGGATCGAAATAGGTCATATCCCATTTTTCGATGTGGTTGTAATTGATGAAATAGCGAAAGGGGACGTACTTCAGTCTTTTGGAGATGCCGGCGTCGATCTCGAACGGCAGCGCTTCCGCGTCGGCACCGTAATAGGTGGTGATCTGACGGCCTATGTTCCTGAAAAGCAGTGAGGCGGTGAAGTCGGATTTGCTGTGGTAGGCGCCGGCAACATCGACGGCTACGCCCACCGAATGGTACGACTCCAGCGTGGAGTAAATGGCTTTAAGGTTGGCCCCGATGGAAAAGCTGGAATCCAGCTCACGCCCCCATCCGATGTTAAAGGCATATTCCGAAGCCGTAAAGGTGCCGGAGGTCTGACCTGTGTTATCGGCATAGGTGAACTGTCCATAATCGATGAACTGAAGGGCGCCGGTGAAACTGCCTAACGTCCTGAAAGTCCTTGAGTATATGGCGTAGCCATAGTTGATGTCGGTGAAGTAATCCACAAAGCTCAATGCAAAGTTATTATTCATCTGGGGTGTGATGAGAGCCGGATCGGTGAGCGTCAGGTTGAGGTCGTTGTCTTTCGATACCAGGTAATTGTCACCAATGGAACCGATCCTCGCCGAGTTGGGCAGGTTAAGGAACTCGTAAGTAGCGTGTCCTCCGATTTGAGAGAAAGCCGCCGATGACAGGGTTATAAAAAGAATAAACAGAGAAAACCGGTTGAAATTCTTCACAGGCTTAAGGGTTATGATAGGAAATAGATCTGCATGCAAAATTATTCAAATTAGATTAATAACGGTGACTGACGACGGATATTATTTGCCGCCTGACAATCTGCTGCGTATCAGGTTCAAAGCGCTGCCGGCCCTGAACCATTCGATCTGGGCTTCGTTATAGGAGTGAATAATGCTGAATGACTCCGATGTCGCGTCACGATGATGCAACATGACGGTGAGTGGCCGGTCGGGTGCAAAATCTGTCAATCCGGTGATATCAATGCGATCCTCTTCCCTGATGCGGTCGTAGTCGTTTTTATCGGCGAATGTCAGGGCGAGCATGCCCTGTTTCTTAAGGTTGGTTTCATGGATGCGTGCAAACGACCTGGCGATGATGGCGGCGACACCCAGATGGCGCGGTTCCATTGCCGCATGCTCACGCGAGGATCCCTCGCCGTAATTCTCATCGCCGATGACCACCGACATGATATGATTTTGTTTATAAAAACGGGCCACGCTACTCACCTTGTCATATTCACCAGACGACAGGTTTTTTACGAGGTTGCTTTGCCCGTTGAAAAAATTAACGGCGCCCATGAGCAGGTTATCCGAGATGTTGTCGAGATGGCCTCTGAAACGGAGCCAGGGCCCCGCCATGGAGATATGGTCGGTGGTGCACTTGCCTGTGACCTTGATGAGCAGGTTTAATCCTTTCATGTCGTGACCGTCCCAGGCCGGGAACGGTTCCAGACGCTGCAGGCGCTGTGAGCCGGGATGTATGACGACGTTGATGGCGCTGCCGTCCGTGCTGGGTGCGATGTAACCCGGGTCTTTTACCTCAAAGCCTCTGGCGGGCAGCTCCTCGCCCTGCGGTTCGTCGAGGCGGACCTCCTCGCCGGCGGCATTACGCATGGTGTCGGTCAATGGATTGAAGGTGAGACGCCCGGCTACGGTCATAGCCGTGACTATCTCAGGCGAGGCCACGAAGCTGTGCGTGGCTGCGTAGCCGTCATTGCGTTTGGCGAAGTTACGGTTGAAGGAGGTGATGATCGAGTTCCTGCGTTCCGGATCATCCATCACTCTCTTCCACTGGCCAATACAAGGGCCGCAGGCGTTAGCCATGACCACGCCGCCGATCTCCTCGAAAGCTTTCAGGAGACCGTCGCGTTGTGTGGTGTACCTGATCTGCTCAGAGCCGGGTGTGACGATGAATTCCGTCTTCACCTCCAGCCCTTTTGCCTTAGCCTGTCGGGCTACCGAAGCGGCACGGGTGAGATCTTCGTAAGAGGAGTTGGTGCACGATCCTATTAATCCGACTTCAATATTCAGGGGATAATCCTTTTCTTTGACCATCCTGACGAATTCGCTGATGGGATAGGCTGCATCGGGTGTATAAGGTCCGTTGATATGGGGTTCCAGCGTCGACAGGTCTATGTCGATCAGGCGGTCAAAATAGTTCTGCGGATCGCGGTAGACCTCTTCATCGGCTTTCAGATAAGAGCCGATAGCATCGGCTCTCCGGGCTACCTCTTCCCTGCCGGTGGCGGTGAGATAACGGCCCATGGTGTCGTCGTATGCGAAGATGGAGGTGGTGGCGCCAACCTCGGCGCCCATGTTACATATGGTGCCTTTGCCTGTGGCCGACAGGTATTGTGTGCCCTCGCCGAAGTATTCGATGATACGTCCTGTGCCGCCTTTCACTGTGAGGATGCCGGCAACTTTCAGGATGACATCTTTGGGGGCTGTCCAGCCACTGGGTTTCCCTGTGAGTCTGACGCCTATGATCTCGGGCATCTTCAGCTCCCACGGCATGCCGGCCATTACGTCGACGGCGTCGGCGCCGCCGACACCTATGGCTATCATGCCCAGTCCTCCCGCATTCACCGTATGCGAGTCGGTGCCTATCATCATGCCACCGGGAAAAGCATAATTCTCAAGGACGACCTGGTGAATGATACCTGCGCCGGGACGCCAGAAGCCGATGCCATATTTATTGGAAATGGACTGCAGGAAGTCGTAAACTTTCTTATTCTGTGCCAGTGCTCTCTCCAGATCACCGGCGGCACCGGCGTAAGCCTGGATGAGATGATCGCAGTACACCGTCGTCGCCACGGCTGTTTTATCCCTGCCGGCATTCATGAACTGCAGCAGCGCCATCTGGGCCGTGGCGTCCTGCATGGCCACACGGTCGGGAGCGAAATCAACATAATCGCGCCCACGGATGAACACATGGTCCGCTTGGGTAACCCACAAATGACCGTAAAGGATCTTTTCACTCAGTGTCAGCGGGCGCTGCAACAGATGCCGTGCTTTATCGACCTTGGGTGGAAGCTGCCGGTAGACCTTATCAATTAAAGGGAGATCAAATAACATATTGTGTTTTTTTGTTAATATGTCAACACCATTTTTTTTCAAATGTTCAAGGGCACACTACTCCTGCGAGTCGTTTTTCTTTTCTTGGTCCATTCCGGTCCCGACAAGCCCATGTCACGATTCATTCTCCAGCTCTTTCTTTACCTTTTTCAGATCTCTCATATGATCATCGGACGGTACGGGGTAATGCAGGTCGAGGGAACGTATTTCCGAGACGAGGATATTGGCCACAAGTGCCCGGGCGATCCATTTGTGGTCGGCAGGGATGACATACCAGGGTGCCCATACCGAGGAGGTGTGGTTGATGGCTTCTTCATAAGCTTTCATATAGTCATCCCAGTATGACCGCTCTGCAATATCAGAAGCTGAGAATTTCCAGTACTTATCCGGATTCTGGAGACGTTCCAGAAAACGTTTTTTCTGTTCTTGTTTTGAGATATGCAGGAAGAATTTGAGTACCACCGTACCGTTACGGACGAGGTGTTGTTCGAATGTATTGATATCCTCGAAACGTTTCTGCCAAAAGGCGCCGTCGCGTTCTCCGGGAGGGATCTGCTGTTTGGCGAGGATGGCGGGGTGCACTCTCACGATGAGGACCTCTTCATAATAGGAGCGGTTGAAGATGCCTATGCGGCCGCGTTCGGGCAGGGCTTTCATGCAGCGCCAGAGCCAGGTGTGGTTCAGCTCCTCGGCCGAAGGCTGCCTGAAGCTCACCACCTGGCACCCCTGGGGGTTAATGCCCGACATGACATGCTTGATCATGCTGTCCTTGCCCGCGGCATCCATGGCCTGGAAGATGATGAGCAGACCGCAGGTGCCGCTGGCATAAAGCAGCTCCTGCATGTCGGACAGAGACTGGATGTCTTTTTCCAGATCCTGTTTGAATTTGCTTTTTAATTCTGATTTTTTGAGATCCTTGAGCTCCCCGTTGAAGCCAAAAGCGGTGTCGAAGTCGCGCAGGCGGATCTGACGATCGGGGGTAACACGCAGCTGATTGATGGTCTTGTCAGATAACATGATGTTTGGATTTTATGGTTGTCAGGATTGCAAAAGTAAGGGGTATTTATATTTTTCGCCCTAAAAAGGAATTGAATAATTGTTTGAAAGGACAGAACCATCTTAACGGGCCGCTCCTTCGGAGCTTGGGATCAGGTTTGTGGGCCGCCGGCTACAGACGGTGGGCTCCTACGGAGCACATGTAGTAGAGGTTTTAAAGCCAGTTGATTACTTGCCACAGATAGTAAGCTTCAATGAAACAAATGCAGTGGCAGAACTAAATCCAGTTAATAACAGGACACTGATTTAACAATTCTTGTTGTTTATAAAAATAATCTATTGCCAGGTGCTCCGGAGGAGCGGCCTGTCATCTTTTATAATTTTTTATGATTTTATTTAAATGCCATTTCCTTCGTTTTCAACCTGTTCACAACGGGATAGTGCATTCTTCAAATCCGCTCTGTGCTTTGTTTTTATCATTCATGACACACAATTAAACGCATCCCTTAGCGAATGAACTGGATAGAAATGTTTTAAAACATCGGTGATAATATTTTGTTATTTTTGCGGCCGAAAAATTTTACCTGTTTACAATAACATTCAATTTTTGAAGTTTGGAGTTTTAAATTATCAACCATCCTGATGCAAATGTTGTTTATATACTTAGGAATTCTGGCGGGCGTGTGCCTGGAGGGAGAAATTGTCATTATCGGATCTGCTTTTGCAGCGCACGAAGGTTATCTGAATATCTTCCTGGTCGTTATGCTGGGCATCATCGCCACCATCACCACCGACTGGTTCTATTTCTTTCTGGGCCGTCTGAAAGGCCGTAAGGTCCTGGAGAAACGTCCCAAACTACGGAAACATTCAAACAAGATAAATTATTACGTTGAGAAATACCCCACCCTCATCCTGTTGAGTTACCGTTTCCTATATGGTTTCAGAATCATCACCCCGTTGTTGATAGGGATGAGCCGGATCAGGTTTGCCAAGTTTGCCGTCTTCAGCATCTTTATGACCACCGTGTGGGTGACGCTCATGAGCTTCGTGGGATATTTCTTCGGCAACCTGTTCAATGGTAACATGAAGGAATTCAAACATATTGAGCTCTATGTCTTTCTGAGTGTCTTCAGCCTCTGGCTCACCTTTATCCTGGTGCGTATCCTTATTCAGAAACGCCGCGCCAAAGCGCTGGCTGGAGCATATCCCGTCGATGAGAAATAGATGGCAGGCTGATAAAGGTTTACAGGTCTTCAGGTCTACAGGTCGGCGGGTTTACAGGTCGGCAGGTTTGCTGGTCTAAATGTATTCAGGCATCTGCAACCCGCAACTATCTATTCCCCCTTTCCCCCACGAAATAATCCTCCTTTTCAGCAAAGAGCACATTGAACGAAGTCAGACTTCCATAGATTCGGGTGATATACTGCTGCAGCTCGATCTTATCGACTTCAGGCAGGTCGCTGCTGTTTATCTTCTGCTCCATGACGCGGAGGCGGTCGCGTACCATGACGATCTTGTGGAACAATGCATCGATGGGCATGTCCTTGCCCAGGACGTTTTTGTCGCCGGGTTCCAGCACCAGACGTCCGCCGGTCCATTTCCTGGCCATTGGTATCGTTTCCTGCATGTCGGAAAAACGTCGGATGATGTTAACGATGCGTTTTTCCACCTTCTCATAGCTCAGCAGGTCGTTCTCCTGGCTCACAAAATCCTTCACGTTCATGCCGCTGTAACTTTTCAGAATCTGTTTTGTGCCATGGTCAAAGAAAGTGATATCGTAAGCATCGGAATAGACCTGTATGACGACACCAGGGCCGAACTCAGGATGCACCACCCGCGAACCGATACCCAATGTTAAATCTTCCATTGCATTAACCGTTATTTAATTGTTAATTTATAAAGTTTTACGATGCCTCAACCGACTTCTTTCCACTACCGGATACCTGCATTAAGTCATCGTGAATTCGGGCGACCTGAGGCAGTAAGGCATGTTTTTCATCGTTGCGGATCACGAAATCGGCTCTTTTGACTTTCTCTGCCTCGCTCCACTGATTCCTGATCCTGTCGGTCACTTCGCGGCGGCTCATACAGTCGCGCTCCATCACCCGTCTGATACGCAATTTCTCGGGTGCAGCGACGGTGATGATCTTGTCGAAATCACGGTAGAAACCGCTTTCAAACAGTATGGCCGATTCAAAGATGATGTATGGCACATATCCTACCGTGAGGATCCATTTCCTGAAATGATCCCACACCCGTGGATGTATCAGGGCATTCAATTTTGTAAGGGCCTCAGCATCATTAAAGACCAGATGACCCAGCCGCCGCGTTGAAATGCTGTTGTCTTCATCCAGAACCCTCTGACCGAAAGCTTTGACGATGGCAGCTATGACTTCCCCGTCATGAAAAAAACGTTTGGCTTCAACGTCGGCATGATACAGAGGCACTTCCAGTGCAGAAAACAACCCGGCAACAAGGGTCTTACCACTTCCAATATTTCCCGTTAGTCCGACCTTAATCATTTTTTATGGCCTTTTTCAGGAGATCAAGGTCAGTAACATTTGCCATTTCACGAAATGGTGATCCCCCGGGAGATAACTCTGAAAGGGGAGCCGTTTTTTTCTCAGGTGTGGTGTCCCTGAAAATAAAAAACAACGTATCGGGATAGGTGACGGTGATCTGTTTCCCTGTACCAAACTGGGCGTTGATTATTGTAACCAGCTCAGCGGTAGGCAACGACGACTCATAATGACCGTCAACGCGGTTCAGCTTAAGGATCGACAGGTCGACGTTCAGCGGCACGGAGCGCCGGAGGGACTTTTCATTGATCACCTTGAAATGGGGTGTGTTAAATTTCAGGTAAAGGTAATTTTCGGAAACACTGACCAGGACTTTACCTGCCGGGATGTGTGTGAACGCGATAGGGTATTTGATGGGTTGCGACTTCTGGTTTGGCACCATGAGAAGGAACCACAGCACCACGGCGATCACCAGGCAGATCAGGAACACCGAAAACTGCCGTCTGAATCTGGAGGCGAAGAAATTCTTGAATTTATTGTGGATTCCGGTCATTCAACCGTGATATGATTCATATTATGGATGAACAGAAAAAACGATTTACTTGGTCTCCTCGGCCTGCCCGGTTTCGCCGGAGGCTACGGCCGTTTTTTCGATCTTCAGACGTGTGCCTTCGGCTTCAATAATGAAAGTCGTCTCCCGCACCTCGACGATCTTACCATGGATGCCTCCGATGGTCACCACACGGTCGCCTTTCTTCAGGGCTTCCCTGAATTTCTTCTGTTCTTTGGTTTTCTTCATCTGTGGCCTTATGAAAAAGAGATAGAAGACGACAATGATCAGGGCCAGAAATATAAGTGAGCTGTAGCCTCCTTTTCCCGTTCCCTGCCCCTGCTGTTGCGTCATCAGGATGACGTTCAATAAATGGTTCATAGTTTAAGGATTTAAGTGAATAAATATTGAGTTATCAATTTTGGTCAGGTGATATGACCTGTGCTTTAATAGAAACCGTGGTCGTATTGGGTTGTGTGTTGGCCAGCACGGTAACGGTTTTATGCTGGAACCCGCTCCTGCCCTCGCTGTCGAAGGTCACTTCCAGATAACCCTGATGCCCGGGTGCGATGGGATCTTTGGGGTATTTGGAAGCAGTGCAGCCGCAGGAGGTGCTGACGGAGGTAATGAGCAGGTCCGATTTTCCTGTATTGGTTAATTTAAAGGAATAGGACACCACCTCTCCTTCGATGACCTTGCCGAAGTCATGCACATCGCTGCTGAAAGTGATCACGGGCAAATTGCCGGTGTTGATTTCATGCGAGGCGGTATTGGGATTGTTGACGATGCCGGCAGGTAATTCCCCTTTCCGATGCCCCTGACTGCAACCGGCCGTAATGACCAGGGCCATAAGGCAAAAGATGTAACAGGCTGAAAACAGAGGTCTCATTCCGGCGGATTTAAGAATGCAAAAGTATGAAATTATGACAGATTACATGACATAAGATGGTAAAAAGAGCATAATTCGGGTCTCATTCCACGAGGCCTCTCCCTTTTTTATTTATCATGTTCTTGCCACGCAATTCGGCGATGAGTTTATCGAGGACCCCGTTGATAAAGATCTTGCTTTTGGGTGTGCTGTATTCCTTGGCGATCTCGATGTATTCGTTAAATGACACCTTAACGGGAATGGAGCTGAATTCCAGTATCTCGGCCACGGCCATCTTCAGAAGGATCATATCAACATGAGCGATGCGATCCATGTCCCAGTTCAGCGTCTTGGCCGAGATCATCTTTTCATATTCAGGTCCCTTGCGTATGGTGGAGCGGTATAGCTCCAGGGCAAAGTCAAGCGATTCATCGAAACCCTGCTCCTCACTGAAATCAGGCAACAATGCACTTTCATCCCAGTCATCACCGATGGCTTTCAGGCATTTTAGCACAAAGAGGTTCACCACAGGATAATCATTAGCCCAATAAATGTTCTCTTCTTCATAATAACTTTGCAGTATCACGTCAGGAGCGATATAATTTTTAAACAGAGCGATAACGATATCCTTGTCACGTACGAAGTCGCTGCCATCAACAGCCATGTAAGCACGGTATTCTTCACCGGCACGGAAACCGTTATATATCCTTCTCAACATCTCTTCCTGTTCTTTCCATGATATTTTCAGTTTATCCTCCTGCCGCTGATAGTCCCTGTTCATCAGTATTTTACCGATAAGGAGGTTGTCAATAAATTTCGTGTTGGGATGAAGGTCTTCGTAAGTGGGTAACAGCTTTAATTTGCCATCTTCTATCCTTTTACGTGCAAAAACGAAGATGCCGGCAAGAAAGGAAAGCTGGTAAATAAACAGATCGTGGAGCTTGCCGATGCTTCTGATCAGCTCCTTTTCACCGCCGGCCAGGTCAGCCTGTTCCGACTGATTGCGGGCATACAATGATTGCATGACTTTGATGCGGAGCAGCCTTCGGCTTAACATAAAATAATGAACTGAATCAAACAAATCAATATCCTTACCGGCGGTAAAATTATATAATTTTCCAAAGCAAACTTCAAAGGATGTCAAAGACGCATGATTTTGTTTTTTATCTGAAGTCGGTCACATTCAAAATAGGCCATCCCTATAAAAATGCTTATGGTAGTATTGATTTTTAATAATATTAATTAACTTTGCCTTATCAAACCTAATATAACCTATCATGGAAGAAATGGAAAACAAAGACAGAAAGGATGAAATTTTTTCGAAGGCTGTCAGGGCGGGAAAAAGAACCTATTTTTTTGATGTCAAGGCAACACGTTCGAATGAGTACTATATCACCATCACCGAGAGTAAACGAAAATTCAATAATGACCAGGGCACATTCTTTTATGAGAAACATAAATTATTTTTATATAAGGAAGACTTTGAAAAATTTCTCAACGGTCTGAATGATGTGATTGGTTTTATTGATACCGGCAAAGCGCGTGAGGAGGTGGCAGAGAATATCACCACCGCAGGGGAAGAATCGTTGGAAGACAAATCGATTGATGAACTGAGCAAAAAACACACACACGTTGAATTCGATGATCTTGACTCCGAGCCTGAGGAGCCGGGCAAATGACGGTGTTCATAACATTTATTGGAAGCTGTCTGCGAGGACAGCTTTTTTCGTTATTTTTACATCCTCTTCAACCATCGCATAATTTATGGGAAAGGTCATTACTATTGCCAATCAGAAAGGAGGTGTCGGTAAGACCACTACGGCCATCAATCTGAGTGCGAGTCTGGCTGTCCTGGAATATCGTGTTCTGCTCATCGACGCCGATCCCCAGGCCAACGCCACGTCAGGCGTGGGCTTCAACCCCAGGAACATCAAAACAAGCATCTACGAATGCATCATTGATGATGTGGAACCCCAGGGCATCATTCTGAATACATCCACGCCCAACATGGATCTACTACCTGCTCACATTGACCTTGTCGGTGCCGAGATCGAGATAATCAGCCTGCCTAACCGTGAGAAGATGATGTTGCGCGTCATCAATAAGATAAGGACATCATATGATTTTGTCATTATCGATTGTTCGCCCTCACTGGGTCTTATCACCATCAATGCGCTCACTGCGGCCAACTCCGTCATTATCCCGGTGCAATGTGAATACTTCGCCCTGGAGGGTTTAGGCAAGCTGCTCAACACCATCAAGATTGTCCAGTTGCGCTTAAATCCGGGATTAGACATTGAAGGCATTCTGCTGACCATGTACGACAGCCGTTTGCGGCTTGCCAATCAGGTGGTGGAAGAGGTCAAAACACATTTCCAGCAAATGGTTTTCGAGACCATCATCAACAGGAACACACGTCTGGGCGAAGCCCCAAGCTTTGGTGAGACCATCATCATGCATGATGCCGGCAGCACCGGAGCCATTAATTACCTTAACCTTGCCAGGGAGATACTGCAGAAAAACAACCTGGTGAAAAGCAATATAACACAACATATAAGACAATCGGAATGAAAGAAAAAAAGAAAGCCCTGGGAAGGGGGTTAAGTGCTTTATTGGAAAGTCCCGACACCGATATCACCTCCAGGGACATTTCCGGCAACTATGTGGTCGGCGCCATTGCCACCATCCCTGTGAGTGTCATCGAGGCCAATCCTTTTCAGCCCCGCAACCGTTACGAGGAGGCATCGCTGGAAGATCTCGCCGCCTCCATCCGTGAACAGGGCATCATACAACCCATCACCATCCGCAAGCTGGGTTATGACAGGTATCAGCTCATCTCGGGTGAGCGCAGGCTACGTGCCGCTATCATGGCAGGCGTGACGGAGATACCGTCGTATATACGTGTCGCCAACGACCATCAGATGCTGGAGATGGCACTGGTGGAGAACATACAACGCAAAGACCTGAACCCCCTCGAGATAGCCTTCGCTTTCCAGCGCCTGATAGAAGAATGCAACCTCACCCAGGAACAGCTCAGCGAGAGGGTGGGTAAGAAACGCACGACCATCACCAATTATATCCGTCTTCTCAAGTTGCCGGCTGAGATTCAGGTGGCCCTGAGGGACGAGCGGATCACCATGGGTCATGCGCGCGCACTTATCAACATTGAGGACACCGAAAGTCAGCTTTACATCCTGAAAGCCATCCTCGAGAAAGACCTCCCTGTGCGTGAGGTCGAACGTATCGTGCGCAACCTCGACAGGCAACCGCTGCACAAGATCAGGAAAACACCCGAGCCCCTGCCTCTCATATTTCGTGAGATGAGACAGGAGTTGTCGGAAAAACTCGCTACAGCGGTGGAAATCAAAAGAAATAATAAAGGCAGGGGGACTATCGTTATCCCTTTTAAAAGCGATGCCGAGCTGTCGAGGATATACGCTCTCCTCCAAAACAAATGAATGACCGTGCGACGGACGCTAAATAACGCTCTGTATTTCCTGCACTCATCCCATATCCGGCGGCTCCTTCTGTTGTGCCTGACGATAACGGTTATGTGGCAGGCCGTCCAGGCACAGGATACTCTCACCAACAGAGGCGACACCAGCAATGTCAGAAAGCATTCCCCCGCTAAAGCTTCCATTTTTTCTGCCGTCATCCCGGGTCTCGGACAAGTCTATAATAAGAAATACTGGAAGATACCCATCATTTATGCCGGTTTTGGCGTGTTCGCCTATTTCATTAATCAGAATTCGACCGAGTACCATAAGTTCAAGGAGGCCTATATCTGGAAGGTCAGTAACGACACCGTGCCGATCGATAATCCTTACATTTACAAATATCCTTCGGTGGACCAGTTGAAGTCGGGTAAAGATTACTATGAGCGAAATCTTGAAATATCATGGATATTATGCGGTGTATGGTACATTTTAAATATCCTTGATGCTTCGGTGGACGCTCACCTGATGAATTTCGACGTCAGCGATAACCTGTCCCTGCATATCGAACCTCATATTGACCATAGCAACCTGTACGCCAGACCCGGTGGCGCCGGATTATCACTGACAATGACATTCAAATGACGACATGAGATAGTCTCACTTTAATTTCATAATGACATGGAACTCGTGATTATTCTTTTACTGATCCTGATCTTTTTCCCCGTCTTCGGCTGGAAGATCTATGAAGATGCCGGATACAAAGGATGGTACTCGGTTGTACCTCTGTTTAATTATTATATATGGCTTCATATCATCAAAAAACCCCTGTGGTGGTATCTCTTTCTCCTGATGCCCTTCATCAATGCCTTCATGGTGATGCTGATGCTGGTGGAGACAGCCAAATGCTACCAGAAATATGATTTGGGAAACCAGGCCCTCGCCGTGCTTTTCCCTTACATCTACCTCCCCTATCTGGGCTTTTCGGCCAAGGAAAAATACCTCAACCCGGCCAGGAGACCTAAAATAAAAAAGACAGTGGCACGTGAATGGGTCGACGCCATTATCTTTGCTGTCGTTGCCGCCACCATCATCCGCACATTCATTGTCGAGGCCTATACCATCCCCACCTCTTCGATGGAGAAGACCCTGCTGGTCGGTGATTTCCTCTTTGTAAGCAAAATCAATTACGGTCCCAAGATACCCAACACGCCCCTCTCCTTTCCTTTTGTTCACAATACGATGCCGCTCTCCAAGACACGTAAATCGTATGTCGAATGGATCAAGCTTCCCTATTACCGTTTTCCGGGCTTTCAGACAGTTAAAAACAATGATGTCGTTGTTTTTAATTACCCCAACGGTGATACCGTGGCGCTTAAAGTGCAGAACCCTGATTATTACACCCTCATCAGGCAGTTTGGCAGGGAAAGGGTGTGGACCGACAAATACAACTTCGGCGATATTGTTTACCGGCCTGTTGACAAGAGGGAGAACTACATCAAACGCTGCATAGCCATCCCCGGCGACACGCTGGAGATGAAACAACAGGTGATATACATCAACGGCAAAGTGTTACACTCTCCCGGCATCAGGGAGTATAAGTATGTAGTCGAAACCAACGGCACACCTATCAATCCTTTAAACCTCGAACGGCTGAAAGTGACGGAAGAAGTCAAGCAACTCAACCGCAACCAGTTCCTCATCACCCTCACCGACAAGGCTGTGGAGGAGATAAAACGATACAACAATGTGGTGAACGTGACACGGGTGGTATACAAGGAAGGCGACTGGGCCCCCTATATCTTCCCCTATGATTCGGTCTATAAATGGAACGAAGATAATTTCGGACCTTTAGTCATCCCGGAGAGCGGCAAAACGGTCGCCGTCAATACCACTAACATCTGCCTTTATCAAAGGATCATCGGCGTTTATGAACATAATGACCTGAAGATCGACGGCGATAAGATATTCATTAACGGTAAGGAAAGCCATGCTTACACCTTCAAGATGAATTATTACTGGATGATGGGTGATAACCGGCATAATTCCGCCGACTCCCGTTTCTGGGGGTTTGTCCCGGAGGACCATGTCGTCGGCAAAGCCATCTTCGTCTGGCTGTCGCTCGATAAAAACAAAACCCTTTTCCAGGGCAAGGTCAGATGGAACAAACTGTTCAGGATCATTCACTGAAGTTAAAACGTACATCATTATTTATCTGACAAGTACTAACGTGCAATTAATTATGAAAACAATGAAGATCGCCTGTGGCACTCTGATTTTTATTCTGGGCATGAGTATGGTCACTCAGGCGCAGAAAAACAAACCCTTCAGCGGTGTTATCACTTATGCCATCACCTATCCCGACAGTGCCAGCTTCGACGCATCCGTCAGGGCTGCCTTGCCGGTTGAAATGACCACTTATATCATGAAAGACATGAGAAAAAATGTAATCACCAGTCCCATGACCAACCAGGTCGAGATACTTGACGCCGTTGCCGGGACCAGGACAGCTCTGATCGATATCATGGGGCAGAAATTTTCTATAATTACTTCCAAAGAGGAAATGGAAAAAGAAGCCGCCGAACGGCCGGTGCCGGTGATCACTTACTTTGATACTATCAGGGTTATAGCCGGATATTCCTGCAAAAAAGCTCAGATGGTCATCACAGACGAGGATGGAAAAACAATGAACATGGAGGTTTTTTATACGAGGGAAATTACCGGTGATAACATTGATTTCGGCAGCAGATACAAGGGCTTGGACGGTTTTCCCTTGTTATTTTCAGCAAAGGAAGGACCGGTGGCCATGGTGTTTACAGCTATAGACATCAAACGGTCGAAGGTGAAGAAAAATATTTTTAAGGTGCCCGACGGATATAAGCAGGTCACCGAAAAAGAGCTGCGGAACATGTTCGGTGGCGGCGATATGTAGGATGACCGCTTATTTTTGTTATTTTTGCAGGGTTGTCATTCTTTTAACCTCGTAATGTTTTTCTCATGCCTGCCGGTGAAAATACCATAAAAAGGAATGTGCTTCAGAAAGAAAAGACGGTGGCCAGGCCTGTGTCTGCCAAGGGCAGGACACATGATGCCAGGCCGTCGTGGGAACGCTTTAAGAAAGTCACAGGTGCTTTTCTCCTTCTGGTGGCTGTTTTTCTTTTTTTCGGTTTCACCTCATACCTCATCGGGTGGTTCAAGGGCGAAAGCGATGATATCGTCTCGGGGATATCCTTCGGGCGTATTCTCTTCGATGACAATCTGACGGTCCATAACTGGACAGGCCGTTTGGGCGCCGCGCTCTCCAATCTCTTCATCAAGCAGTGGTTCGGCATCGCCTCTTATTTCATCCTGGTCATGTTTTTTTTCAGTGGTCTCCGTATGCTGTTCCATGCCCGCGTCAGTCTGAAAAAAGTTTTCGGTTACTGTCTTCCGGCTATGTTGTGGCTATCGGTGGCTTTGGGATTCCTGTACTCCGGTTCTGACACTTACTCTCTTTTGGGCGGTACCTTCGGATACCAGGCCACGCTGTGGTTCAATGGCATTCTCGGCAAGCTGGGCACCGGCTTCCTGCTTCTTTTCCTGGCGCTGGCCTATCTCATCATCGCTTTCAATATCTCCTTCCGGCGTCGCCGCAGAGACGAGTCTGCCATGGCGGAGGCTCCCGCTGCCGTCAAAGCCGGTAAAGCCGGGAATAAAGTCCTCATGCCGCAGGGGGAAAAAGTGACAGGCTTGCATGAGTTTGAGGAGGATAAACCGTCGGAGGTAGCACCGGCGGCGACGACAGGTGGTATTGATTTGGAAGTGGCGTCGTTCAGAGAAGAACTGGCGAAAGAAGAGGAAGCCCAGGGTAAAAACGGGGATTATGGCAGCCTGTCATCGCTTTACGACCCCCTGCTTGATCTGCCTGATTACAAGTACCCGCCGTTGGATCTCCTCAACAATTATGATGAAAGCAGTGCCGGCGTTCATAAGGAAGAGCTCGAAGCCAACAAGGACCGCATCGTGGCGACACTGAACAACTATGACATCAGCATCGACAAGATCAAAGCCACCATCGGCCCCGCTGTCACGCTTTATGAGATCATACCTTCGCCGGGAGTGAGGATTTCAAAGATCAAAAGCCTGGAGGATGACATCGCCCTGAGCCTCTCGGCCCTCGGCATCAGGATCATTGCGCCGCTGCCCGGCAAAGGTACCATAGGCATCGAGGTGCCCAACCAGAATGCCGAGATCGTCTCGATAAAATCGGTCATGGCTTCCGAGCGTTTTCAAAACACAAAATATGCTCTGCCCTTTGCGCTGGGTAAGACCATCTCCAACGAAAGCTATATTGCCGATCTGACCAAGATGCCCCATATCCTGATGGCCGGCGCTACGGGCCAGGGTAAATCGGTGGGACTGAATGCCATCATCACCTCGTTGTTGTATAAGAAACACCCGGCACAACTGAAATTCGTCCTCGTCGACCCCAAGAAAGTCGAGCTGTCGCTCTTCTCTAAGATCGAACGGCATTTCCTGGCCAAGCTGCCCGATCTGGAGGAAGCCATCATCACCGAGACACGGCAGGTTGTCAGGACATTATTCAGCCTGAACATCGAAATGGACAGCCGTTATGATCTGATGCGTGATGCGGGGGTGAGGAACATCTATGAATACAACGTAAAATTCCTCTCACGTCGTCTCAATCCCAACGAGGGGCACCGTTTCCTGCCTTATATCGTGGTGGTGGTGGATGAGTTTGCCGACCTGATCATGACGGCGGGCAAGGAGATCGAGACGCCGCTGACGCGTCTGGCCCAGCTGGCCCGTGCCATAGGCATCCATCTCATCATCGCCACACAGCGTCCCTCCGTGAACATCATCACGGGCCTCATCAAGGCTAATTTCCCCACACGTATCGCCTTCCGCGTCATCTCGAAGATCGACTCACGCACTATTCTCGATTCCAACGGCGCCGACCAGCTCATCGGTCGTGGCGATATGCTCATCAGCACCGGCAATGACATGGTCAGGCTGCAGTGCGCCTTTGTCGATGTGGACGAGGTGGAACGCGTGTCGGAGTATATCGGATCACAGCGTGGTTACCCCACCGCCTTCAACCTGCCCGAATATTTCGATGAGAAAGATGAACCCAACAAGGAATTCGATCCCAACGAACGGGATGAGCTATTTGAAGAAGCCGCCAGGTTGGTAGTACAGTACCAGCATGGCTCCACCTCACTGCTCCAACGCAAGCTGAAACTGGGATATAACCGTGCCGGCAGGATCATCGACCAGCTCGAGGCCGTCGGTATCGTGGGCCCCTTTGAAGGCAGCAAAGCCCGCGAAGTAAAGGTGAAAACGGAAATGGAACTGGAGCAATACCTGAAGGATTTTACACAGACAAAATTATGAAAAGTTGATAACCATGCGAAACTGGATGTGCTGCCTCTTACTGCTGTCACTGCTGCCCTCTCTTCAGGCACAGGATAAGAAAGCCACCGCCATTCTCAATGAGGTGAAGACCACAAGCAAGTCGTACAAGACCATAAAGATAGAGTTTACTTACACCATGCAGAACAAGGATGAGAACATCGATGAAAGCATGCCCGGGGTGCTCTATGTGAAAGGCGACAGCTACCGTTTGAACATAGCAGGACAGGATGTCATTTGCAACGGCAAGACCATCTGGACCTACATCAAGGATGCCAATGAAGTGCAGATCAATGATGTGGAAGAGAATAGCGACGTCATCGTGCCCTCCAGGCTCTTCACATCCTACGATAAAAATTATAAAGCCCGCTTTGTCAAAGAGACCACGGAGAACGACCGGACAGTGGACATCCTGGAACTCACACCACTGGAAGGCCGCTCTTTTTCCAAAATAGAGCTGACGGTCAACAAGGCGAACAAAGAGGTGATCAGCTTTGTCATTTTCGATAAAAACGGCACCACATTTTCATATATCGTCACCCGTTTTCTCCACGATATCCCTCTCGAACCCGGACTGTTCACCTTTAACAAGGATGATTTTCCCGGGGCCGAAATCATCGATATGAGGTGATGATAAAACACATGATCCGGGAGGGTAGATAAGAAAATCAGCAGCTACGGGAAGTCCTCAGATACCGGGATCAGTTATCCCTGAGCATCTGATAATTGTCGACTCTGTATATATCCACATAGTCATTTTCAAAGCCTTTCCCTTTCTGACGTGTAAAATGATAATCCCCGGTCAGGCCTCTGATATGAAGGTAGGATATGCATTTTTCAAAATCGTCACCATAGGTTCGGAATGCTGAAAGGAAGAAATAAGTGACATCGAAGCCGATGAAGGCATATTTGTCAGCCTGTGGCTCTGCTCTGAAGCGTTGCCTGAACTTAATGATGAAATCTTTTACATCGTTGTCGTTATAGTCAACGAACGAATCTGAGAAAAGATGCAGGTTCAGGTTCATCAGGTATGCGACATCCAGGTCGAAAGCCATCCATTGTGGTACCCCCACCAGGGTGATGTCATAATAATCGCGCATGGTCATAAGGTTCGATATGAGCTTGATGATGAACAACCTGTCATCCGACAGGCTGATGACGATGTTCTGCCTGCTGGGTGAAACATTGTTACGCAGGGCATTGATGCTGTCATAACCGTAATTGACATCCTTGAGATAATTTTTCACCCTCAGGCTGTCGTTATAACATCTTTCCAGCAAACCGTCAAATAATTGTTTTTTCAGGTCGTCCAGGTCGTTTTTTTGGAGATAGGCATTCTGTCGCATGATAATGTAATTGGCATTGGGATAGTCCGATAAAAGATGCCCGGCAAGCAGTCTGATCTGGCTGTGCCATGATGGTTGCACCTTGAACACAAGGGGGGCATCATCGAGTATATCGTCACTGGTGGTGAAGGGATTGACGATTTTAATATGATGCTCCCGGGCGAAATCAGACACCAGGGAAAAGCTCTTCCTGAAAAAAGGTCCGATAATCAGATTCATCTTTTTCAGCACCGGATCAGCCAGAACTTTGTTGGTTTTACGGGGTGTTTCGTCAATGTCGAATACATAAATTTTCGCACGAAGGCCTTGCTGTGCCATGGAGTCGATAGCTAGGAGAACACCTTCATAAAACTGGATGAATTTAAAAGGCCGGTAATTGGCGCTCACCTCTCCTGCCGTTGTATCCGAGGCGGTGGTTTCGTTGATATCCTCAAGATAAAAGGGGATCATCAGTGCGATGTTGTAAGTCTCGCCTCTGTAAACAAAGGCATCACAGTCGCGGGGTTCTTCCGTTGTGGCCTCTTCGCGGGCAAGGGGCTTAAAGGTTGCGATATATAAGGTCCCTGCCTCGACATCAGGGTACGCCGCCGTATCCCTCACAGGTATCTTGACGGGCTCACGGCGGGCGATCAGATCATCCAGTTCCGGATTTAGGAGGTACAGCTCGTCGAGGCTCACACCGTATTCATGAGC
>Ga0209609_10000266_pt1 | contig 31467 bp, 25 predicted proteins | sample LakKivw325mmetaG_FD_184136 | JGI IMG/M metagenome (GOLD analysis project Ga0209609, IMG submission 184136) | Anoxic lake water microbial communities from Lake Kivu, Rwanda to study Microbial Dark Matter (Phase II) - Lake Kivu water 325m metaG... | ecosystem: Environmental > Aquatic > Freshwater... | reverse complement strand
GTGCAAGGGTTAATAATCTGATTGATTTCTTGCGGCAAGCCACAAATACGAGGCAAATATATGCCAACAAATCTATAAATGCAAATTTTTTTCTTAATTTTGTAAATTATTCATTCTTAAATGTCTCTCAACGACTTAGAACAGCTGAATCCCCAGGATTTCATTATAATAAAAGGTGCACGGGTTCATAACCTAAAAAATTTATCCGTCGCCCTTCCGCGTAACAAATTGATCGTCATCACGGGTTTATCGGGTTCAGGTAAGTCGTCTCTTGCCTTTGACACCCTTTATGCCGACGGTCAGAGGCGCTATGTTGAAAGCCTGACCGCATATGCCCGCCAGTTTCTTGGCAGGATGACCAAGCCTGATGTAGACTATATTAAAGGCATCTCCCCTGCCATTGCCATCGAGCAAAAAGTCAACACACGCAATCCACGTTCCACGGTAGGCACTTCAACCGAGATATATGAATACCTCAAGCTGTTGTTTGCACGCATCGGCACAACCTTTTCACCGGTTTCAGGTCGCGAGGTCAAACGACACACGACGGCGGATGTCATGGATTATATTTATACGATCCAGGAAAGCGAAAGGTTCATGATTTGCTGTCCGCTCATCATCAAACCGGGCCAGACCATCCGTGATCAGTTACAGATCCGTCTTCAGCAAGGTTTTAACAGGGTTCAGTATGATAACAGTGATTACCGTATCAGTGACATCTTAGACGGACGATTTGATAAAAAAAATGCATCGGAGCTATACCTGGTCATTGACCGAATGGTCATGAGCCATGACGATGAAGATCTGAGAACCCGCATGGCCGACTCCGTGGAGCTGGCCTTTTATGAGGGCCAGGGCATATGCATCGTAGAGACCTTGAAGGATGGCCTGCCGGTGAGGGAGACCTTCAGCAACAGGTTCGAACTGGATGGGATGACCTTTGAAGAACCCACCGTCAATTTATTCAGCTTCAACAACCCTTACGGTGCCTGCAAAACCTGTGAAGGTTTTGGAAGCATTATCGGCATTGACGGGGACCTGGTCATACCGAATAAAAGCCTGTCGGTTTACGAGGATGCTATTGCCTGCTGGAAGGGCGAAAAACTCAGCGAATGGAAGGACGTCCTGGTCATGAATGCTTACAAGTTCGATTTTCCCATTCATAAACCCTATTACGAGCTCACAGGGGAGCAGAAGAAGCTGTTGTGGACGGGAAATCAATATTTCGGAGGCTTGAATGATTTCTTTGAATACGTTGAATCACAGGCTTATAAGATACAATACCGTGTGCTGCTGAGCCGTTACCGTGGCAAAACGGTTTGTCCCGACTGCCATGGGACGCGGTTGCGCAAGGATGCCAATTACGTTAAAGTGGGCGGTCAATCCATTTCCGATATCGTACTTATGCCGGTGAGAAAGGTGCTGGACTTTTTCAACAGGCTGTCGCTTCCCTACCCGCAGCAGCAGATTGCAAACCGTTTGCTGACGGAGATCACCAACAGGTTGAAATTCCTGGTGGATGTTGGGTTAGGTTACCTTACCCTGAACAGGTTATCGTCATCGTTATCCGGGGGTGAATCACAGCGCATAAACCTGGCCACTTCCCTGGGCAGCAGTCTCGTCGGATCAATGTATATCCTTGACGAGCCTTCCATCGGCCTGCACCCCCGCGATACGCAAAAACTCATCAAAGTGCTGCAGCAACTCAGGGATATCGGTAATACCGTCATTGTTGTGGAACATGACGAAGAGATCATACGTGCCGCCGACCAGATAATTGACATCGGGCCGATGGCCGGCAACCACGGTGGCGAACTGGTATTCCAGGGAACCTTCCGTGAACTGACAGCCTTCAACAACAGCCTGACCTCAAAATATCTGAACCACACCCTCGGCATACAGGTGCCCGCCACACGCAGAAAATGGAAAGAGTACATCGAAATCTCGGGAGCCCGGGAACATAACCTGAAAAGCATTGATGTCAGGTTTCCCCTGCATGTTTTTACCGCCGTCACGGGCGTCAGCGGATCGGGGAAGACCACACTGGTCAAACAAACGCTGTATGCCTCCCTGAAAAAAATTTACGGTGGTTATGGCGACAAGACAGGGCAATTTGATAGAATGACCGGTGATTATGACCGCATCGGCGATGTGGAGCTGGTGGATCAGAATCCGATAGGACGATCAAGCCGCTCCAATCCGGCGACCTATATGAAGGCCTATGACGACATCCGGCAGCTTTATGCCGAACAGCCCCTGTCAAAAGTGAGGGATTATAAACCGGGTTTCTTCTCATTTAATATTGAGGGCGGACGCTGTGAAGAATGTGAAGGTGAAGGGGTGGTCAAGATAGAGATGCAATTCATGGCCGATATCTACCTCACCTGTGATGTGTGCCACGGAAAACGTTTCAAGGAGGAGGTGCTGGATGTGACATACAAAACCAAAACCATCAGTGAGATCCTCGACATGACCATTGAACAGGCCATAGGTTTCTTCAGTACGTCGAAGAAAAAAGGAGCCATAGAGAATAAGATCGTCGACAAGTTACAACCGCTGGTGGATGTCGGTCTGGGATACCTCAAACTGGGTCAGGCTTCCAGCACCCTGAGCGGTGGCGAGGCGCAACGCGTAAAACTGGCTTATTTCCTCTCGAAAGGTATCAGCGAGATACCTACCCTGTTCATCTTTGATGAACCGACGACAGGGCTTCATTTTCATGACATAAACAAACTACTCGGGGCCTTTAACGCCCTGATAAGGAAAAGACATTCCATTATCGTCATTGAGCACAACATGGAGGTCATTAAATGTGCGGACTGGATTATTGACCTGGGACCTGAAGGCGGCGAAGAGGGAGGATCGGTGGTCTTTGCCGGCCCACCCGAAGAGCTCGTCAGGAATAACGGTTCCTATACCGGTAAATACTTGCATGGTAAACTCATGACGGATAAGGAAACCCATTGAAATGACAATCAAAGAATCAGGAGGTGCTATGATGCAAACGATCATTTCGATAAACACCGATAAACACAACGGTTTATATGATATTACCGAGGATGTCAGAAAGGTTGTCGCCGCCAGTCACATACAAACGGGGCTGGTGAATGTGTATGTTCAGGGCTCCACGGCGGCGGTCATGATACAGGAAAACTGGGATGAGTCGGTGCAGTCCGACGTGGTCACCCTGTTGAAAAAGCTCATCCCGGCAGGAGTATGGGAGCATGACCGCCAGGACAATAACGGCGATGCACATCTCAAAGCCGGCATTGTAGGCCCCGGGGAAAGCATACCGGTCATCAACGGCAGCCTGGGCCTGTCAACGTGGCAAAACATCTTTCTGTGTGAATTTGACGGACCACGGCATCAAAGAAAGATAGTAGTGACGGTCATCGGTGGTGATAAAATTTAATGCCGGATGATCTGAACAAAACAACCTCCCCGGATTGTTTATAACATTGTTTATAACAAAGAACGTTAATTTAGTCAATTAGTATGGAATCAATTAAAATACTGCATCACGATGAAATTCTTGACATTCTGCAAAGAACCGATAAAAATGATAATGATCGCCGGCAGACCAGATTCATCACTGCCAGCCTGGGTAACTTGAACACTGCCGGAATCTGAAAGGCGTAGCCGATGCATTATTCAACCATTTATTGACACGCGACATGAAGAAGTGGATCCATCTGATATTAATAGCTGCCGTTGGTCTTACCGGCTGCGTGCAACATGTGAAAAAGGAAGGGAAAAAGCTGGTGAGCGTCAGCATCCAGCCTGAGAAATATTTTGTGCAACGCATTGCAGGTGACGGGTACGAGGTCAATGTACTTATTCCACCGGGCACCAGTCCCGAGTCATTTGATCCGGCGCCACGCCAGTTACAGAACCTGGAAAATTCCGTTATTTATTTCAGAAACGGATATTTCGATTTTGAGGGCATCATCAGCGAAAAGATTGCCTCACTCCACAAGCACCTTATTATTGTCGATCTTTCAAACGGTATCAAACTGGTCGGCCGGCAGGAAGACATCACCACATCGCATCAGGTTTCGGGCATCGATCCGCATTTCTGGCTGGCTCCTGAAGAGGTGACCGTTATGGCCGGTAACATTCGTGATGCCTTAATATCTTTTGATCCTGAAAGTAAAGAGTTCTATACTGACAACTGCCGTCAATTGATTGACGACCTGACCCGTTACGACCACCGGCTTGACTCCTTGTTCTCCAAGGTCAGGATAAGAAAATTCATCGTTTATCATCCGGCGCTGACCTATCTGGCAAGGGATTATCACCTCGAACAATACGCCATTGAACAGGAAGGCATCAGTTCCTCCCCCTCCCATCTGACCGATATTATCAACATGGCAAGAGAGAACGGTATACATACGATATTTATAGAAAAACAATTTGATTCGGACGTTGCCAGAATACTTAGCGATGAGATCGACGGCACACTGGTGACGATCGATCCCCTGGCATATGATTGGTTCCGTAATATGGACACCATTTCGACATCACTTTTTAACGCACTTAATCCCTGAACGAACGATGAGCAAGATACTTGAACTGACATCGGTGACGGCCGCCTATGATGATCTGGAGGTCTTGCATGATGTGAATCTCACGGTCCACGATCATGATTTCATCGGGATCATCGGTCCCAACGGTGGTGGCAAGACCACCCTTCTCAAGATCATCCTGGGCCAGCTTCATCCCGTGACCGGCACGGTCACCTATTTTTTCGACGAGCGGGGCAACACGGGCGATCGTATCGGTTATCTCCCGCAAGGTCAGCATTTCGACAGGAAATTCCCCATTACGGTGCTGGAGGTGGTCCTGTCGGGGCTGTTATCAAAAAGAAGAGTGTTCGGCCGTTTCACTGCCGCTGATCACCGCAAGGCACGGGAATGGCTTGAGTGGATAGGTATGGGTGCGCTGAGCGACCGTAACATCGGCGACTTGTCGGGGGGACAGATACAACGTGTCTTCCTCTGCCGTTCCGTCATCGCCGATCCCGCCCTGTTGCTGCTGGATGAACCTGACACTTACGTGGATAACACCTTTGAGGGTGATCTCTACCGCACCCTCACCGAGTTGAACAAGCGCATGGCCATCATCATGGTGTCGCACGACATCGGGACCATCGCCTCCTATATCAAGACCATTGCCTGCGTGAACCGGACCCTGCACTATCATCCTTCCAATCTCATCACCAACGAGCAGCTGGCCGCTTACAACTGCCCTATACAGATCATATCACACGGAACGATACCGCACACCGTCTTACAAAAACACGACTGATCATGGAGTCATTTGCGAATCTCTTTCATTACAGGTTTTTCATCCATGCTTTTCTGGCCGCCATCCTGGCCAGTATCGCCTGCGGAATCCTGGGCACTTACATTGTCACCAAACGCATGGTCTTCATCAGCGGAGGCATCACCCACACCTCCTTCGGCGGTATCGGCCTGGGTTATTTTCTGGGTGTGAACCCCATGCTGGGAGCAGCCTTTTTCAGTTTGGTATCGGCTCTGGGCATTGAGTTCTTCACACACAAGATCAAAGTGCGTGAAGACTCGATGATTGCCATATTCTGGGCCTCGGGTATGGCCCTCGGGATTATTTTTGTGTACCTCACACCGGGCTACGCCCCTAATCTGATGAGCTACCTATTCGGGAACATCCTCACCGTTTCACTTCTTGACATTTACTTCCTGGCGCTACTTACCTTTCTGCTCATACTTTTTTTTATCCTGTTTTATCACCCGGTGGTTTTCATAGCTTTCGATGAGGATTTCGCCAGGATACGCCATGTACCCGTCGATCTCATCAAATACCTTCTGATGGTTTTCATAGCCCTGACCATTGTCCTCACCATACGTGTCGCAGGGGTTATCCTCATCATGTCGTTGCTGACCATGCCACAGACCACGGCCAACATCTTTACAAAAAGTTTCCTGAAGGTCATCATACTGTCGATCTGCATGGCATTTGCCGGCACCTTTGCAGGTCTGTTGATTTCATATTATCTGGATATACCTTCCGGTGCAACGATCATCTTCACATTGCTGGTCATTTTTGCCCTGGCCAGGAGCACCTGGTATTTAACGATGAAGCATCGCGTCAGAAGGATAAGCAGCACCTGACAGCCCGGATTGGTAAAGTGGGTATGCTTTCCTGTGAACCGGTCAAACATCAATGACATGGAATTCGGTGCTGGTGGGGACACCTTTGAAATCCTCGACGTACTTTCCGGATAATTTATCCAGGCATCCGGCATCTTCAGGCAGGCCCAGCTTCTTTAAGGCCTGCAATATCTTTGAATGATATTTGGCACTGACGATGATCCGGTTGGGACGGGCCTTGGACATCAGCCTGGCCGAAAGGTCGATGTCCTTGCCATAATAATCGTTATAGTCCTCGAGAAATGTTATATTGTAAACATCCTCGCAATAGTGGATGGCCACCTTGCACTGCAGGAAAAGGCCCTCGACGGGGAAATTTTTAATGTTGTAAAGGGTGGCGTACAGCTCTTCCAGCAAGGCAAAATAGTTATTGCAATGTTTTCTGATCGCCAGATCCTCATCCGGGATATACAGCATGATCTCATCACCGATGCCCTTGACGATGTGGCTGGGAAACTCGTTAAGGATAGAGATGAAATTAAAGGTGTTGTTCAGTTTCCGGCCCCAGTCACCGAAATCGGTCGTGTATTTGATGTTGGTCGAATTGACGATATCAATAAAAATACATGTCCCGGGACATTTGGGAATGATGTTAAGGAATGCCTCGATCTCATCCGACCGGGGATTACTATAATGAATGTAATAAGCCATGTTTTTCTTTAATACGGTTAATCATCCCAGTTATATTACTCCGGGAAGCACCGTGATCAGGAGAAACTCTTGAGGGCTTGCTCCCTATCCGGATAAATTTCAAAAATGCTGGTAAAACCCGATATCTCAAAAATCTCCGCAATATTTTCCTGCAGGTTGCTCAGGACAAAGCGACCCTTGGAAGAGGAAATTTTTTTCAAGGCCATCAGCAGAATCCTCAAACCCGAGCTGCTCACATAATCAAGCCTTGAACAGTCGACCAGGATAAGAATGATCTTCCTGTCGATCAGATCAAAAATCTTTTTTTCCAACTCATTATAATTCGTCGTATCCAGCCTGCCGACCAACCCAAGGATGGTGACCTGATCTTTTTTCGATTCAATTATTTCCATAATGAAGTGTTTTAAAGATGTTTTACCAGTATGATTTTGTTTCTGTTATTATTACGCTGATATTCATATTTATCCATCAGTTTCTTAACAAAGTGTATCCCCAGGCCGCCTATTTTACGTTCTTCAATGGGCTTATCCAGATCATCCGGCGTATCCAGTAAAAACGGATCGAACTCTTTACCGTCATCCTCGATAGTGATTTTTATCATCTCTTTTTCCAGCCAAAAGTCAATCTGAATTTGATGACTCTCCTTATCGCGGTAACCGTAAAAAATAATATTGGTGACCAGTTCTTCAAGAACAAGGTTAAGGTTGAAAACAGCTTTCGACGGTAATTGCCATTCTTCGCCGAGCATCTCCAGCCAATCCGCCAAATGGTCAAGCTCAGACAAAGTATTGGTGATGATGATCTGTTTCTGATTCATAGGAGGCAAACTTATAAAGTCCGGCTCATTTTCACCCATAAAATTATAAAATTTATTTAACCCCAAATTCGGATTTAATATAATGATAGCTTCTGAGGCCCCTTAAAATTTAAAATGATTCTCATCATTTGTCGTTCAAATAAATGAAATTACTAAATTCGAGGCAAATTTTTCGGATGAAAAAAAACCGGATCACCACCTTACTGGTTATTATCTTATCGCTGGCTATTTTTTTCATGGTATTCGCCCTGGTTCTATATATTCATGCCAGAACGGGTGAAAAGAAAGCCCTCAGCGGTGAGCAAACGGCGCTGGCAGAGAGCCGCAGGGCTGCGGAGCAACAGAGGGAAGCCATCATACAGCGCAGGATCTCGGAGCAACAGCAGCAGATTGCCGAACAGCAAAAAATCATGATGGAGGAACAGAAACAATATGCCATTGAACAACAACATATTGCCATTTACGAAAAAAAACAGGCCGAATACCAGCAGCAGCTGGCCGAGACCGCCCGGGGGCAGGCTGTAGAGGCTTTGGGTGAGGCTGAGAAACAACGCCAAAAGGCGGTGGCCCAGAAAAAAATTGCCGATGAGCAGCGTGAGAATGCGGAGCTGTCGGAACAGCGTGCACGGCGGCTTCGCCTGTTGGCCGTTGCACGAACGCTGGCCGTACAGTCATCGGAGATGCAGGAGTCCGTTCAGGGTGATCTGCCGGCATTACTGGCTTTACAGGCTTATGACTTCAATAAAAACAACCAGGGGCGTGAAAATGACCCCGATATTTTCAGTGCCCTGGCCGGTGTGATGGATGACAGGCTTGTTTTGCGTGGCCACCACGATGAGGTCCGCGGGGTGGTGACCGGAAACAAAGGCATGGTGGCCTCCTGCAGCCTTGACGGCACGGTGTATCTCTGGGATATCAATGATCCTGTCAAAGCACCGGTGGCATTGCCATGCGGTGATTATGGTCAGAGCGGGTTCAGAGCCCTCGCATTAAATCCCCCGGGAACGCTGATGGCGGCAGGTACTTCCGATGGTCCGGTCATGATCTGGGAGATGACCTCTAAAGAGTACCTTCATTACGTTCTGCAGGGACAGCACGACATCATCACCGGGCTGTCATTTGATGCAGCGGGGAAGAACCTTGCGGTGGCATGTGCCGACGGGACAATCAGGATCTGGGTTTTGTCGCAGCAACCACCCTCATGGATTGACATTCCGGCCAGGGTCGTTAAAATAACGGCCATATCATTCACTCCTGATGACAAGAGCGTCGTCTGGGCTCAGGAAAACAGTCAAATGTTTATTTATAACCTCGACGGAACCCAGCCGCCCACCACATTCCTCACAGCGTCGGACCGGCCTGTCACAGCCATGGCATTCAGCCCCGACGGTTCATTTTTCGCCACCGGTGATGCCGACGGCATGGTGCTGTTATGGAACCTGACCACCCCGGAGCAACCTCCTGCCCGGCTGATCGGACACATCTCGGGCGTTAATGCCATTTGTTTCAGCCCCACAAGGAAAATGGCAGCCAGTTGCTCCTACGACGGGACCATCAGGTTATGGAACATACTGAAACCCCAGGAACAACCCGCTATCATCAATGATGATCACGGTTCATGGGTGTACAGCATCGCTTTCACCCCTGATGGGAACAGACTGGCTTCGGGCAGCTCCGATAAGACGGTTAAGATCAGGACCGTCGTAGCTGCCCTGCTGGCGGAAAAAGTCTGCCCTGCAGTGAAACGCAATATGACCAAGGATGAATGGGAGAAATATGTCGGTACGGATATCCCATACAGTGAAACATGTCAAGGGAAAAAATAATGCCGGGTCAATTAAAGTTGAGTTATAAACATAAGATGATGCGCGGGCGGATCTTATATGTCACGACGGTTCTTTCATGGCTGTTTACGGCCCTGACAGGTCATTCGCAAACAACGACTGCAACGGAGCAGGGCTGTCCGTTCACAAGGTATTTCAGTGCCGCCGAATATGGTGCCCATGCCCAGAACTTTGACATTGTGCAGGATGAACGTGGTCTGATCTATGTCGCCAATTTTGCCGGCATTCTGGAGTATGATGGCATGAGCTGGCGTCTTATCACCACACAGCAAATCACCAAGGTCACTTCCCTCGCTGTGGAACCGTCAGGACGTATCGTCGTGGGCACCAGAGGTGAAATAGGTTTTCTGGAACCGGATAAAAACGGTGACATGTCATTCGCCCCGTTAACTCAACGTCTGGCTGCAGAGGGTGTGACCACTCCCGATGTCATCCGCACTTTTACTTCACCCGAAGGCGTTTATTTTGTCACCAGCAGGCATATCTGTCTCCTGCACGACGACTCCTTCACCGTCTATCCTATCGGCAATGAGATCTATTCAGCCTTCTATGTGAACGGGACTTTGTACTATAATATCCTGAGGGGTGGCCTTTACAGCTTTAAAAACGGACAGGCCCGTTTAATACCCTATTCAGGCGGTCTCACCGAAGCCACTGACATTAATGCCATGATTCCCGTCAATGACGAACGGATACTGATAGGTACCGGCAGTCAGGCTCTTTTCACTCTTGCAGATGACCATATTGAGCCCTTTCCGACCGGTGCGGATGCCTATTTTGAGACGAACCACATCAGTTGCGGCTGCCGTCTTCCGGATGGCAGCTTTGCCATCGGTACTTCCAGAAAAGGAGTGGCCGTCATGGACCGTGACGGACGGGTGGTGATCATCATCGACAAGAATGCCGGACTCTCCGATGACGACGTCCAGGGTCTTTACACGGATCACGACAACACCCTCTGGCTGGCACTGAACAATGGCCTCGCCCATCTCGATCTGCCTTCACCCCTGTCATATTTTGCCGCGGCATCAGGACTGGAAGGTGGCATCAATGATTTGAAAAGGTTCAATCATGTTATTTATGCCGCCACCTACCGTGGTTTATATTACTATGATAACCGGGACCGCATGTTCACCGCTTTACCTGTCATCACCACGGCATGCTGGTCCATACTGCCTCTGACCGGTGAATTGCTGGCCGCCACCAGCCAGGGGGTTTTCTCAGTGCAGGACCACTCCATCAGGATAGTAGCCGGAGGTTTTTCGATGAAACTGCTGCCCTCGGCTACCAATCCTGCCGTCGTGTATGTCGGTCAGCGTGAAGGCTTGCTGATACTGGAAAAAATAAATGGCATCTGGCATGAGAAAAAACGCCCCCGGGATGTTACCATGGAAGTATGGGGTATGGCCCAGGACGATTCAGGGAAACTGTGGCTGAACGGACCCCTCAGCGGTGTGGCGTCGTTTGACACCAAAAATGAACATATTCTTGAAAAATACGATACCACCTCAGGCCTGCCCACACTCTCGGGTAATTACCTCAATTTCATGAACGGAGAGGTGATCGTCAGCACCAGGGACGGCTTGTTCAAATACCACTCCGACAAGGACCGTTTCGAACCCTTTACCCTCTTTCCTGACGATAGTGTGTTTTCATCGGCCTGGGTGAAGATGATTGTCAGTGACGGACAGGATAATTTATGGACCACCGGCGGCGATGATCAAGGCATCACATGGCACCAGCTAACCGGTGATCACCACTACCGGCATGTGGTGATACCCTTTTTACCTGTCGCCGATTTCGTCACCTGGGTCATTTACCCCGATATCAACGGCATCTGCTGGTTCGGTGGTCCGGAGGGCCTCATCCGTTACGATCCTGCCATCAAGAAAGATTACACAAGACCATTTTCAACCTTTGTCAGAAAAGTGATCCTGAAAAACGATTCCACGGTTTTCGGGGGTTCCTTTTATGACAGCCTGCACCGTGTGGTCAATACGCAGCCCGCGGCGCTGATCCCGCGTATTGATTATGCCGGTAATGCCCTTCGCATCGAGGTAGCCTCGGCCAGTTACCCGGTGAGGGGTAAAGTGCTCTTTCAACACAGGCTGCAGGGCTTCGATAAACAATGGTCATCATGGAGCCCAGAGGCGATGAAGGAATACACCAACCTGCACAAGGGCGCCTATGTCTTCCATGTGAAAGCGAAAAATGTATACGGTGTTACCGGTCTGGAAGGCAGCTATGCCTTTACCGTTAAAACGCCCTGGTTCCTGAAATGGTGGGCCTTCATCCTGTACATTATGGTCATGGCGACAATCACCTATGGCGTCGTCATTTTCCGTTCACGGCAACTGATCAGGGACAAGCAGCGTCTGGAGAAAGTGGTGCAGGAACGTACCGCCGACCTGCAACAAACCCTTGAACATCTTAAAGAGACCCAGGTCCAGCTGGTACAATCCGAGAAACTGGCTTCGCTGGGCAAGCTCACGGCCGGCATCGCACATGAAATTCAGAATCCGCTTAATTTCGTCAATAACTTCTCCGCTCTCTCCCTGGAACTGACTAATGAACTTGAAGCCGATCTTGAAAAAGAAAAAAATAACCTCGACGCCGGGACGTTTGACCAGATAAAGGAAACGGTCGGGATGATCGAAGGGAATATTCAGAAGATCAACGAACATGGCAAAAGAGCCGACAGGATCGTCAAGGGCATGTTACAGCATTCCAGAGGCAAGTCGGGTGAATTCATGGAGACCGATCTTAACCAGTTGATCGAGGAGTACGTCAATCTGGCCTATCATGGCACGCGTGCCGAGAACAGGGATTTCAACGCCAAATTCACGCTGGACTTAGACCCCGCTGTCGGCAAAGTCATGGTGGTGCCACAGGATTTCTCGAGGGTGATCCTGAACATTGTGAACAATGCCTGCTATGCCGTTTTTGAGAAAAGCAGAAAATCCATCCCCGGGTATTCTCCCGAGATCACGGTGACAACGGTGCGTCATGATAAGGAGGTTGAAATCAGGATCAAAGACAACGGAACCGGCATACCGCAAACCATCATCGACAAGATCTTTGAACCCTTTTTTACGACGAAGCCGACGGGAAAAGGCACCGGTCTCGGATTATCGATGAGTTATGACATCATCAGCTCCATCCATGGCGGGAAGCTGGATGTGCAATCGGTAAGCGGTGAGTCGACGGAGTTCATCATTACGCTGCCGGAGAGGAGGTGAGTCGTCAGTCGTCAGTCGTCAGTTATAAAAAACAATATAGCAATATGACAATATAACAATAAGACATTTAGTTATTTAACGATTTAATAACAGAAACCAGAATCAAACCATGGACACCGTAAAAATCATGATCGTCGACGATGAAGCCGATATGGAGCTTTTGATGCGTCAGAAATTCAGGAGCCAGCTCAGGGAGAAAAAATACGAGTTTGTTTTTGCACTCAACGGTCTTGAAGCCCTGACAAAATTGATTGAGCACCCCGACATCTCCATCATACTGTCCGATATCAACATGCCGGAGATGGACGGTCTCACCTTGCTGGCCAAGGTCAATGAGCTAAAGAACCCGGCCCTCAAAACAGTCATAGTTTCGGCTTACGGCGACATGGATAACATCAGGACCGCCATGAACCGGGGCGCCTTCGATTTCATCACCAAGCCGATCAACTTTGAGGATCTGGAGATCACTATCAACAAGACCATCGAGCACATTAACATCCTGCAAAAGGCTTACAGGGAGCATGAGCAGCTGGTGGCCATCCAGCATGACCTCAGCATAGCCAGGGAGATACAGCAATCGATCCTGCCCAAAGTCTTCCCGGCTTTTCCGGGCAGGAAAGATTTCGATCTTTTTGCTTCGATGAAGGCGGCTAAAGTCGTCGGCGGTGATTTCTACGACTTTTTTCTCATCGACGACGATCATCTGGGGCTGGTCATTGCCGATGTCTCCGATAAGGGGATCCCTGCCGCCATTTACATGGCGGTGAGCCGGACCATCATCCGGGCGGCAGCCATCAAAGGCATGTCGACCGAGGAATGCATGGATTATTCCAACCAGCTCCTGTGCAAAGAGAACATCAACAACATGTTCGTAACAGTTTTTTACGGTATTCTGGATACACGCACGGGCAGTTTCCGTTATTCCAATGCCGGGCATAATCCACCCTATATCATTTCTCCTGACGGGAAGGTAAAGAATGTGGAGATCCTCGGCGACATTGTTCTGGGGGTGCTCGATAATGTCCATTTCCGCTCCAAAACTATTGCCATCGAGCCGGGGGATGCCCTTTATCTTTATACCGACGGGGTGACCGAGGCCATGAACATCAACAATGAATTATACTCCGAACAACGGCTGGATGAAACGCTTAAGACGCTCAATACGGCGCCGCCTGATGAGATCATACGCACGGTGACTGAAAACCTCGCCACCTTCACCAGCGGTGCCCAGCAATCCGACGATATCACGATGCTGGCGGTGAGGTACCATCCATAGTCGTCAGTCATCAGTCGTCAGTCGGCAGTCGGCAGTCGGCAGTCAGCAGTCAGCAGTCGTCAGTCGGCAGCGGAGCCGAACAAAGTGAGGCGACGTCCCGCCGCAGGCGGGATCGTCAGTCGGCATTCGGGTGAGGATGCCGGCGGCCATATGTCCGACAGCTATTCCGATATCGTGATAATTGGCCCCCAATCCTAACAAGGCGCCCTTATAAAATAGTCTGATATCACTTTCAAAATATACCACATTTTTTCGGCACACATTGGTCAAGTATTGTAATTTAGCCGGACAAAACAAACTGCCGGATGAAGACGATAAAACCGTTGTCAAAAGGTATCATCCTGATGGTCATCGTGGCTTCAATACTGTTGTTTTCAGACCTTAGGAACAGTAATTATTTTGCCGGCCGGAAGCATCATTTCTTCGGTGTCAAGGGATTAAAAGCGGCAGCCGGTCACAATTACAGCATCGGTATCGCATATTTTGCCCCTGAAGCCGGATTTGAAAATGTCCTCAGGGGTCTGTTCGACGGATTACACGATTTGGGTTTCGTCAGGGACAGCAACCTCAGAGTGATCATGTCGCATGCCAACGGTGAGATCGCCAACATACCGACCGTGCTCCAGAGCTTAGACAATCAGCCCGTCGATCTGATCATTCCAACTTCGACCCCCTGTCTCACGGCCGCCCTGGCCACCGTAAAAAATAAAAAAATAGTCTTCACCTATGTTTACGATCCCATAGCCGCCGGAGCAGGAACCTCATACCAGGAGCACCAGCCCAATGTTACCGGCGTCGGATCATTCCCTCCCATAAAAGAAACCATCGATGTGATCACCGCCCTGCTGCCCGGGACAAAAAGTATCGGGACCATCTATAATTCCTCTGAAGCCAACTCAAGAAAAGCTGTCAGCGTGGGCAAAAAACTCTTCAGCGACAGAGGCATTGACCTGAAGGAGGTGACGGTCACCGGCACCAATGAGGTGCTGCAGGCGGCACAGGCTATTGTCACCAAAGGCATCAATGCCTTGTGGATAACTGGCGACAACACGGCCGTACAAGCCATCGACGGCATCATAAAAACGGCCACGGCACATAACATACCCGTGATATTGAACGACATTGATTTCCTGAAGGACGGAGCCCTGGCTGTGGTCGGCATCGGATGGTACGGCACGGGATATCATACGGCCCAGCTTGTTGCCAGGGTCCTGAACGGTGAGAACCCCGAAGAAATGCCCATTGAGAACTATGTCGAACAAACCATCGCCGTCAATGAGGAGGTGGCGGCAGCCATGCACATGACCATCCCCAGGGAGATACAAAAAATGACCAGCCATTCGGCCACGATAAGTAAACCGACACACAAACTGGAACTGGCTTTAATCCGTTACATCGATACGCCTTTTACCGAGGATGCTGAAAAAGGTATCCTGGATGCTCTCGCTCAAACCGGGCTGGTGAAAGACCAGGATTATCAGCTGGAGACCTTCAATGCCCAGGGACAGGTTGATAACCTGAACAGCATAGCCAATACTGTCGCTGCAGGTTCCTGCGATTATATTTTGCTCACCTCCACTCCTGCCCTGGAGGTCATGTCGAAAAAGGCGGGTGACAAAACCATCGTCTTCACTTGCGTGGCCGATCCGGTGCAGGCCGGTGTAGCCGAAGATGCCGATCATCATTTTCACAATATCACAGGCATCGCCACCATGAGCGATTTCGATGGGATGATCAGGCTCATCAAAGGTCTGATGCCGTCGGTGATGAAGATCGGCACCCTTTATAGCCCGGGTGAAGACAATTCGGTTGTTTACCGTGACCATCTTCAGAAAGCTGCCGCGAAAGAGGGCATCCAACTCGTAACAATACCTGTCAACCAAAGCAGTGAAGTGCCGGAAGCCGTTCTGGCTCTTACGGCTAAAAAAATCGATGCTGTGTGCCAGATCTCCGATCATCTGTCAGCGGTATCCTTTCCGGCCATAGCGGCAGGCGCCGGCAAGGCCAATCTGCCTGTGTTTGGCTTTATCAGCGAACAGGTACAGAATGGCGCCCTGGCCGGGGTATCACGTGACTTCTATCAGGCCGGCAGGGATGTCGTGACTATCCTGCAGGAATTGTTCACCGGAACATCACCACGGGATATTCCTATACAGACGGTGAGTAAAACAAAAATCATCATTAATCCGTCCCAGGTCAAAAAGTTCAAAATAGATGTCCCTTCCGAATACATGCAATATATACTGCCGGAGCGTGAAGGATGGCAGAAACAGGGCATACTGCATTTTACGGCCGTTCAATATTCCGATTCCCCCCTGTCGGAAATGTCCATGCAAGGTATCAGGGACGGGCTGAGTGACCATGGTATGCTGGAGGGTCGTGATTACACCCTGGAGCTGAAAAGTTGTCAGGGCGACATCAGCACCCTGAATACCATCCTCAACGGCATCACAACGTCCGCCACCGACCTGGTGTTCGCTATTTCGACACCCGTTCTGCAGGGAACCATCAACAAGATCAAGGATAAACCCGTCGTTTTCACCACCGTTGCCGATCCGGTCATTGCGGGTGCCGGAAAGAGCTTCACCGATCATCTGCCCAACGTCACGGGTATCTCCACCATGGGTGACTATAAAAAAATGTGTATCCTCGTCAAGGATCTGATCCCCCATGCCCGTAAGATAGGGACCCTTTACACCCCCGGGGAGGCGAATTCGGTCAACAATCTGAAAACCTTCAGGACCTATGCTGCACAGCAAAGTTTCACAATCGAAGCCATAGCCATCAATTCAACCGCGGATGTCACCGACGCCACCCTGTCGCTGTGTTCTTCAGGCATTGATGCCATTTGTCAGATCATTGATAATCTGACCTCGGCGTCCTTTGCAGGTATCATACAGGTCTCCAGGAAAACCAAGCTGCCCCTGTTCGGTTTTGTCAGCACCCAGGTTGAACAGGGGGCCATTCTGGGGATTTCGAGGGATTACTACCAGGGCGGCAAAGATGCCGTGAATCTGGCAGTTCAGATACTGGAAGGCATGAACCCAGCCGATATACCCTTCCAGTTCGTCAGTAAAACCAACATTATGATCAACCTGGGAGCAGCCGACTATTATGGTTTGACCATACCGGATGAAATCATCAATTCGGCCGATATCATCATCGGAAGGAATGAAAAATGAGTGAACCGCTGGAAATACGAAAGACATTTGACGAGCGCATCCTGAACCTTCATTTAAAGGGTCGCATTGATGCTTACTGGTCGGCACAGCTGGCTTCTTACCTCGACGACAGCATCCGGGAGGGGCAGTACGACATCCGCCTCAATATGGAAGAAGTAAACTATATCAGCTCGGCAGGGATACGTATCCTGCTGAAATATTACAAACAGTTGAACGAAATAAACGGATCGCTGGCCATTACACATGTCTCGGATAATGTCAAAACTGTCCTGGAGATGGTGGGTCTCAGGCAACTTTTTGCCGGAGGACTGACAGCTCCGGAGGATGACACCCACCGGCGCAAGGAATTCATCCTTGACGGTGTATCCTATGTCCTGGCTTTTCTGGGTGAAAGCTCGTCGTTAACATGCCATCTGAAGGGCGATCCGGCGGGCATGCATGGTGCAGGCTACAGCGCAAAAGATATGCACACCGAGCATTTCACCCGCAACACTTACGGTCTGGGCTTAGGAGCCATCGGTGAGGATTTCAACGACTGCCGCGAACGCTTCGGCGAATTCATAGGTCTTGGTGACGTGGTCGCCTACCTGCCCACCGACGGTACCAACAGCCCCGATTACATGATGAGAAGCGGTCATCTCATACCTCACATTCATACCTTATACGCCATCCTGTTCTCAGGCTCATTTTCACATACCCTCACTTTTGATACCCATGCAAGTAAAAAAAGCGTCCCTCTCAGCCGTCTCATTGAAACAGGGATGAACGCTACCGGTTATGACCAGGCCGGCATGGTCATGCTCGCTGAAACAACAGGAATTGTCGGAGCCTCTTTATTGACCTCACCACTGCATGTCGATGGCCCCGCCTCCCTGTTCCGTTTCCCTGAAGTGCGCAACAGCATGCATATTGCAACGGAACATGAGCACCAGAAAATGCTGACCGTCACGGTTGGCGTCCTGGTTAAAGATCCCGCCCCGGAAATACTGCCTTTTCTCCGAAAACTATCCGGACAATCGCCGTACTGGGGTCATTTTCATTCGGCCGTTTTTTCCTATCATCCCCTGAAAAAAGACGAAATTGACCTGAACAGTTCCATACTTTCATTTTTCGAAAACGATATGATACAGCATATTTCCCATCTTATTAATGACGACAGGGAAACGACAGGCGTTGGGGAGAGCGGTTTCAGAAGAGGCACCATATGGATAGGCCGTATCGGCGAAATCATCAACGGATAATTGACGCAGAAGATTCTTTCCTGTGAAGCCGGTCATCATAAATAATAAAACAGGAGGTTGATTATGACATTACTCATTGGATCCATCACCATCGGTTTAATTTTATCGCTGCTGGCGCTGGGTGTTTTTATCAGCTTTCGCATCTATAATTTCCCTGATATCACCGTTGAAGGCTCCATCACTTTTGGGGCTGCCATCGCAGCTTCGTCCATCGTCATGGGTATCCATCCTGTTGTTGCCACCCTGCTGGCCTTTGCCGGAGGATTTCTGGCGGGTTCCGTCACGGCTATCCTGCACACCCGTTTTAATATCAACAGCCTGCTCGCCGGTATTCTGGTCATGACGGCGCTGTATTCCGTCAACCTCCACGTGATGGGCAAAAGCAACATACCGTTGCTGTCACAGACCTCTCTGATAACCTATTTTGAGAAAGCCGGCACCTCTCTCTTCCCGGCCAGCGAGAGCGTCAATATCCTGGGATGGACGGTTCCGGAGAAAGATCTTTTTGTACTGTTTTTCATTTTCCTCATCATCGTGGTGGTTGCCTTGCTGCTGTATTGGTTTTTCAGGACCGATCTGGGCACAGCCATGCGTGCTACGGGCAACAATCCGCAAATGATCAGAGCCTTGGGAGTGAACACCCGCAGCATGGTCATCCTGGGCATCGCCATCTCCAACGGCCTCATCGGCCTGTCAGGGGCTTTGCTGGCACAATACCAGGGTTTTGCCGACGTGCAGATGGGCATCGGCATGCTGGTGTGGGGTCTGGCCAGCGTCATCATAGGTGAAGCCCTCATCAATGAAAGGAGTCTCGGACTGGTCATCACCGGCGCCGTCATGGGGTCGGTGCTCTTCCGGCTGCTCGTCGCCATTGCCTTGCGCTGGGGCATGAACCCCAACGACCTCAAGCTCATCACAGCGGTCTTTGTCTTTATCGCCCTGATACTCCCTTCGCTGGTCAAGACCTTCAGCAGAAAAGGCAGGTTTATCATGGCCGATTACAGGAAATAAGTGACTGATTATGATGTTAACGATTGAAAATCTGAACAAAGTGTTCAATGCGGGCACGGTGAACGAGGTGAAAGCCCTCGACAGCATCCATTGCGAAGTGGAGGAAGGCAGCTTCGTAGCCTTATTAGGCACCAACGGTTCCGGCAAATCAACGTTGCTGAATGCCGTGGCGGGGAGCTTCCTGCCCGATACCGGAAAAATCATCCTCGACGGCATGGATATCACCCGCTACCCTGAACATAAAAGAGCCCGGTATATCGGCCGGGTCTTTCAGAATCCTTTTACGGGCACGGCACCGGATATGAGCATCGCCGAGAATCTGACGCTCGCTTCAAAACGAGGCATGAAAAGAGGCTTACAGACAGCACTCAAAGCCGGCAGCATACATTTCTTTAGAGAAAAAATCAAACAACTCAATATGGGTCTTGAAGACCGTCTGGGCTCACCCATAGGCAAGCTGTCGGGAGGCCAACGCCAGGCCCTGACCCTGCTGATGGCCACCTGGCACAAACCCAAGCTGCTTCTCCTTGATGAACACACGGCGGCACTCGATCCCAAGACAGCCAACAAAGTGATACAGCTTACACAGGAGGTCATTACCCGCGATCATCTCACCACCCTGATGGTCACCCACTCCATGCAACAAGCCGTCAACCTGGGCGAAAGAATACTCATGATGCACAATGGCCGTATCGTTCATGATTTTAAAGAAGACGAAAAAAGAAGACTGCAAGCCAGGGATCTCGTGGCGTTATTCGATGAGATCCGGCGCAAAGACCAAATCGATGCCTCAATGGCCGAAATGATCGAAAAAAACTATGTTTAATCCCTTCAGCCCGTGAACATCATCGCGAATGAATAGGTAATGAAGGCATCACTGATGGCAACTATCCGGGGAGCAATAGCAACAAATTTTAATGCAATCATCTCATAATCTTCAAATATTCTTTACTTTTACTCACTTTTATCCATTGCCCTCTTGACATGGATTATAAGAAAGCAAAGGAATATATACTGACGAGGCTGAAAAACGAGCTTGGACCCGATTACCGTTATCACAATCTCGAACATACCCTGGATGTTCTCCAGAGTGTTGAAGTGCTGGGCAAAATGGAAAAGATAAACGGTGATGACATGCTGCTCATCAAGACGGCGGCCCTGTTTCATGATGCGGGGATGCTGAGATGTTACAACGGTCATGAAGAGGCCTCGGTGGTCCTGGCACGGGAGGTCCTGCCGCAATTCGGATACAGTAATGAAGAAATCGCAGCCATCGATGATATGATTTTGAGCACACGGCTGCCACAGCATGCACACACACACCTCGAACAGATCCTCTGTGATGCCGACCTGGATTACCTGGGTCGTGACGATTTTTTTATGATCGCCCACAGGCTGAAATATGAATGGAACCGACTCAATATACAGAAAATATCACTGAAAAAATGGTATGAATTGCAGCTGGCCTTTTTGCAGCAGCATCATTACTTTACACAATCGGCCATCCGCCTGCGCCAGGAAAAGAAAAAACAAAACCTGACTGAAGTCAATGAATTATTAATCAAACAGGATCAGTGCTCATGAATAAAGCAGAGAACCAATACATCATTTTAATTCCGACCGACTTTTCGGATGTGTGCCAGAATGCGATCACACACGGGGCCGAGATAGCCCGCGATCTGAACGACAGCATATGCCTGCTGCATGTCATCAACAAGGATACCCGGGAGCATCTTAAGAAAATCAATAAAGAACTTGATTATATCCTTGACAGGCTCAGGGAGATAGCGGATGCCACAGAAAAAAAATACAATATCCATGTTATTTACATGACCAGAGAGGGCAGCATCTTCACCAAAATACCGGAAGTGGCCACCGAGATCAACGCCTCCTTAGTCATGCTGGGCACCCATGGCAAGGTCGGATTCCAGAACCTGATAGGCAGTTTTGCCCTCAAGGTGATCCTGAAATCACCGGTGCCCGTGATTGTGGTTCAGAAACGGTCATTTGGGGAGGAATATAAAAACATTGTTTTCCCGATATCCGATTTCATGGAGGACAGGCAGAAAGTGAAATGGGCCATTTTTCTGGCCAAAACTTTCAACTCGACCATACACCTGTTTCAGAAATATGACAGCGATCCCGGGCGGCAGAGTCGCATTAATATTGTGACAGGGCATATCCGTGAAGCTTTCGATAGCAACGGCATCAGTTACCTTGTTGAGAACGCCGGCAAACATGGTAATTTCGCCACACAGGTTCTTGAATACGCCGTCAGCCAAAGGGCCGACCTTATCATCATTATGACGGACACGGAGGTGCCCGATCCCCGTTTCAGGCTGGCCCCATGGGATGAGACCATGATCTTCAACACCTCCCAGATACCGGTCATGTGCCTGAATCCATTGGTTCTCAGCAGCTTTTATTATGAATTCTAAGGTGTCACCACAGATTTCCTGTTACACCGGAACATGTTTAAATCGTTAAAAGCATATTGGGAGCAGCATCCTTTGGCTGTCATCCTGTGGACGGCCATCATCCTGAGGCTGGTCTCCGTCATCTTCGCCAAGGGATTCGGCATGCACGACGATCATTTCTTGGTCATCGAGCCTCCCTATTCATGGGCTCATGGCCACGACTATTCCAACTACCTGCCCGATGCGGCAGGTCACAACCACCCCACGGGACACAGTTTTTTTTACAACAGCATCCAGTACCTTTTATTTCTCCTTTTGAAAATCCTGCGTGTTGGGTATCCCCAGCTTCAGATGCTGTTCATCCGCCTGGTCCATGCCGCCTTCTCGCTGATCACGGTGGTGCTGGGATACAGGATCACCGCGAGGTTGTACGATGCAAAGAGCGCCCGTCTTGCCGGCCTGCTTCTCGCCGCTTACTGGTTCATGCCGTGGCTCAGCGTGCGCAACCTGGTGGAGGTGGTGTGCATACCCTTTCTGCTGATGGCCACCTGGCTGACGCTGACAGCCGGTGAGAGGAAACACCCCTACGGCGTTTACCTGCTCGCCGGTCTGCTCTTCGGCCTGGCTTTCTCAATCAGGTTCCAGACCATCTTCTTCGCCCTGGGTACCGGCCTGGCTCTGTTTATCTTTAAAAAATGGCGCGAAGGTTTACTCATCGGTGCAGGCACCCTCGCAGGGATCATCCTGACCCAGGGTGGCATCGATTTCTTTATCTGGGGGCGGCCCTTTGCGGAAATGACCGAATACATCCGTTATAACATCCACAGCGCCAGAGACTATATTGTCGGCCCCTGGTATAATTACCTGCTCGATATCCTGGGCCTGCTCCTGCCCCCGGTCAGTTTCTTCCTGTTTTTCGGTTTCTTCAGAAAAATAAAAAAACATCTCCTGCTTTTTCTTCCCGCTTTTCTGTTCCTCCTCTTCCACTCGGTCTTTCCGAATAAACAGGAAAGGTTTATTCTGCCCATGATACCTTATGTCATCATCCTGGGAACCGTCGGTTGGCGTGAGTTCGCCGCCAGGTCCGGTTTCTGGATTCACCGGCCGGGATTGCATAAAGCCTGCTGGATCTTTTTCTGGAGCGTCAACCTCATCCTGCTTTCCTTCGTTTCGACCATGTATTCAAAAAAGGCCAGGGTGGAATCAATGACCTACCTGTCACATTACCACGATGTTCACTATGTTCTCTTCGACGACACCTACCGGCCCGATGTGAAAATCCCCCCCACCTTTTATTATGGTGCGCCGCTGCATGTCTACAGCCTCTGTGAGGGCAACCCCTATGATTCAGTCAAAGCCCAGCTGAAACGGATACCGCCTGACAGGTATCCGGCATTCGTACTTTTCTTTGATGACAGAGACCTCGAAAAAAGAGTGAACAGGGTCAAAGCATTGCTTCCGGACATCACCTTCGAGACCACCATCAAACCAGGATTTGTCGACCATCTCCTCTATGAGCTGAATCCCAATAACATGAACCAAACCATTTACATTTACAGGAACAGGGACTTCTTCCCTTATAAAATCCCCGGGAAGAGAAAATGATTTCCACAAAACCTTAATTGTCCGCTTCATCTTTCTTTTTAATTTTACATGGATTTCACCTTTCAATTGTTGCATTTATGACAAAAGAAGAAGCCAGGAAAAGGATTGAAGAGCTGACCAAAGAGATCAATGAGCACAACTACCGTTATCATGTCCTGGCCAGTCCGGTCATCTCCGACTATGATTTCGATATAATGCTCGAGGAGCTTATCCGTCTAGAAAAGGAGTATCCCGAGTTTGCCGATCCCCTCTCGCCGACGCAACGCGTGGGTGGCGAAGTGACCAAAGAATTCCGGCAGGTGGAGCATGACATCCCGATGTTATCCCTGGCGAACTCCTATTCAGAAGAAGAGATAGTCGATTTTGGCCAGAGGGTGAGAAAAGCCGTTGCAGGAGAGGTGGAGTATGTCTGTGAGCTGAAATACGACGGCGTGGCCATCGGACTGAGGTACAGCGGAGGCTCGCTGGTGGTGGCCGTCACCCGCGGCGACGGGATCAGAGGCGACGATGTCACGGCCAATGTCAAAACCATCCGGTCCATACCGTTACGGTTAACCGGCGATTATCCCGAGACGTTTGAGGTGAGGGGCGAGATCTTTATGAACACGGAAGGATTCATGAAACTGAATGACGAAAGAGAAGAGATCGGCGAGCCCTTATTTGCCAATCCGCGTAACGCCACGGCAGGCAGTCTTAAAATGCAGGATTCAGCCCTCGTGGCCAAAAGGCCCCTCGATTTTTTCATGTATTATCTCCTCGGTCCGGGTCTGCCCTACGACAACCATTATGAAAGCCTGATGAAGGCAAAACAATGGGGTTTTAAGATCTCACCTTACATTGCCCGTTGCAGAACCCTGGATGAGATCTTCGATTTCATCAACCTCTGGGATAAAGAGAGGTATTCACTGCCGTTCAACATCGATGGGGTGGTGATCAAGGTCAATTCGTTTGCCCAGCAGGATATTCTGGGCTCCACGGCCAAGTCACCGCGGTGGGCCATTGCTTATAAATTCAAGGCCGAGCAGGTATCCACCAGGCTGCTGTCGATCGATTTCCAGGTGGGCCGCACGGGTGCCGTCACGCCCGTGGCCAACCTGGAGCCGGTGCTCCTCGCGGGGACCGTCGTTAAAAGAGCTTCGTTGCATAATGCCGACATCATCGATAAGCTGGACGTGAGAGTGGGTGACATGGTCTATGTCGAAAAAGGAGGTGAGATCATCCCCAAGATCGCCGGTGTTGACTTTTCGCAACGCCCCAAAGATGCGGTGCCTGTCGAGTTCATTACAGCCTGCCCCGAATGTGGCACGTCGCTGTACCGCAAAGAAGGGGAAGCACACCACTATTGTCCCAACGAAGATAACTGCCCCCCGCAGATCAAAGGCAAACTGGAGCATTTCATCAGCCGCACCGCCATGAACATCGAAAGCCTGGGCGAAGGCAAGATCGAGCTTCTCTATGACAAAAAACTGGTCCACGATGTGGCCGATCTTTACACCCTGACCTATGATAAACTTTACGGGCTGGAGAAGGTGTATGAAGCCACCGAGGAAAAGAAAGAAAAAAAGATCAGCTTCAAGGAAAAAACGGTTCAGAATATTCTGAAAGGCATCGAAGCGTCGAAGGAGGTGCCCTTTGCCAGGGTGCTCTACGCCCTGGGCATACGTTACGTCGGCGAGACAGTGGCCAAAAAACTCGCCGGCCATTTCAAGACCATCGACTACCTCATGGCCGCCAATTACATGGAGCTGATGCTGGTGGAAGAGATCGGTCAGAAGATTGCCGAGAGCATCGTCAACTTTTTCGCTCAGGCTAAAAACCGTAAGCTGGTTGAACGTCTGAGGGAAAACGGTGTGAGGATGAAAACCGGCAAGGAGGGGATCATCGTGAAATCAAACCGCCTGGAACAGAAAGCCTTCGTGGTGAGCGGCGTTTTCACCAGGTTCTCACGCGAGGAGCTCAAACGACTCATAGAAGAAAACGGGGGGCGGAACGTCAGTTCGGTATCTTCCAAAACCGACTTCATCATCGCCGGCGCCGATATGGGACCCAAAAAACTGGAAAAAGCCAAAGAGCTGGGGATAAAGATCATTTCTGAAGACGAATTCGGTAAAATGATTGGATAATGAATGGTTTGCGAGTAATACCCAAATTACCGGATTTGACCATATTTATAATTTCTCAACACATCCTGCGCCGTTCACGTGCTCATTGACCTCTTTGGGTTCACCCCTGTATCTCACGTCTCCGGCGCCTGATACGGTCACATCCATCCTCTCCGTCACGTAAATATCGGCTTCACCGGCGCCTGACAGCTCCATACGAAGGACGGCCGTCTCCAGATCGTCAGCTTTGAGATCGGTGGCTCCCGACATCTCGGCGTCCACCTCCGCGGCGGTGCCTGTCAGGGTCACTTCGCTCGAGCCCGACAGCTCCAGTATCAGTTTTTGCACCGTCACTTTCATCTCCATTTCCGTCGCCCCGCTACCTTCGATGGACAGGTCATCGAACGTCATGTGTTTATCACCCCATAACTCGACGGCACCATGAAGGTCAATTTCATCAAGCGATTTAAAAGTGATGACGGCCTTTAATTTTTTAAAATGCCCGATATTCCTCTGTGTGGTTATCGTCAGCCGGCCATTCTTTACCTCGGTGGTGATATATTGCAAGAGATTATTGTCGGCTTCCAGTGAGAGTGATTCCGTGTCGCCATGGCGAAGCTCCACCTCAAAGGCACCCCCCACCTCGATACCGTGGAAGGGAGCCACCTGCCGCTGTTCCGTGGTCACGTCACCGTTGCCGTTCAATCCATACATACCGTTGCATCCCCATGACACGAATGCAAGTATCAGAAGCATCACACCTGTCATGGAGATGCCGTTCAAATGATTCATTTTCATAACCTGGTTTTTTAATCTTGTGGAAGTGAATAATTGTTATTTCAGTTTGATGGAAGCCGATGCATTCTGGCTTTCGATGTGGACCATGGCCTCGGGATTGCTTTGTTTTCCTATCGTACCCACGTAACTGGTGGAGGTATAGCCTTCCTCTGTCGTTTTTATGTCGGAGAGGTCGCGGGGATAATGCAACGATCCGAATTTCATGCTGGCATCCACACGAAAGCTGGCATCTCCGGCAAATGTCAGATCCACATCGCCAAAGCTGTTGGTGACGATCACCTCACCAAAACCGGACGGTATGAAATCGATTTCTATTCCGCCGTATTGTGTCTCCATCTTACCGCGCTGTGTCAAAGTACCGATGGTAAAGCTCGTAAAGCCCGATTCACTGTCGATGGCATTGATCTTTTTGATGGAATAATTGTCGTACTTCGACTCAATGTTGCCTTCATTCAGTGATTCGAGATTCATGGTTGAGAATTTGGATTCGATGGTCAGCTCACCGGCATCGCCAAGATTCAAGGTGGAATACTTAATATCGATCTCACCCCCTTTGATATGATCCAGAGTGGTCGTGCTGAATTTAATGGTCAGGTCATTGTCGCCGTTACCAAAGCTTTTGGCTTCGAGGTTACCGTAACCCAGATCGACGGTAGCGGGGCCGTCCACCTGATCGAGATAGATATCACCGAACTTGTTTTCGAGTGATACCTGAAGGGATGAAGGCATCGAGATCATGTAATCGATGCTGAACTCAGCGCCATTACCGCCGCCGGACAACCGGTCGCTGATTTCGGTCTGAGCCTCGACACGGCTGCTTGTACCCGAAATATCTATCCGGATATCGTCGAAGATGCGGTTGGCTTTTTCTTCACTTCTGGCTTCCACGGTGATGGTGACATCGATCGAGACGACCTTCTTGTCCCAGTTCTCGATGTGTATCTTGCCGAATTTATTGGTTACCGACAGCAATGCATCACTGTTGACGTCGTACTGCTTGCTGATGGTCCTGGTGAACTTCTCAGGGGCTGCAGCGGCTCCCCACCCTGAAAGGATAAGGTAAAATACGGCCGCCAGGCAGAGATTAAATTTCTTGATTGGCACTGTTTTCATTGTGATTTGTATTTTGAGTTTTTTCCTGGTTTAAATCGTTGATGATATGATCGAGCAGGTCGGTCATGATGCGGTAATTGTTGACGATGGCATCCAGCACCCGCGGGTTCCTGACACCGCTGGCGTATTCTTTCTGCAATTCGCTGGTGCTGGCATTGATATCTTCCATTTGGTCCCTGGCCATTTCCCTGATGCGTGTCGCCGCTGTATCGGAACCGGCCAGCTGTCCTATTCGGTCAAGCTTCTCATTATTGATCCTCGTATAATAATTCTCGGCTTCTTTGATCTCCGGCGGCAGAGGCGCCGACACGCCGGCATAGAGATCCTGTTTTTTTACAATGTAAAACCGTGTGACGAGGAAAGATGCGATGATCAGGACAAGAAACACGGCGGCGATTTTAAAAACCATGCCCCTGTTCCAGATCGTTTTCGGCGGATTGTTGAACCTGACGAGTTTCTTGCTGAACCGTTCGAAATGATCCTGTGAAGGTTCATAGATGTCGAACAGCTCCCTGTTTTCCTTAATTTTTTTCTCTATTCTTGCCATGGCTGTAATCCTTTCATGGTTAAAGAATGAATTTACGTATCCTTTCCTGCTGCAAGATTTCGAGCAACTTCCTGCGTGCCCTGAAATATTTTATACGGGAGGTGCTGTTGGAGATGTTCAGGATATGACTTATCTCCTCATGGTCATAACCTTCGAGGAGATAGAGTGACAGCACCACCCTGGCATCGTTGGGCATTCGGCTGATGGCCTGCCTGATCTCCTCCACCTGGTAATCGATATCGTCGGCATAATCATCAACGGGCTCTTCGGGGATGTCGTGGTCGTATTCTTCCACAAATGACAAAGCTGAATTCTTTTTTAACGCGTCAAGAGAATTGTTGACCACAATCCGTTTGAGCCAGGTGCCGAAGCTCGATTTGCCCTTGAAGTCTTCAATATTCTGGAAGGCGTCGAGAAACGATTCCTGCATGATATCCTCCGCTTCGGCCGAATGGTTCACAATACGCAGGCTGGTGTTGTACATGGTTTTGTAATACAATCTGTAGATCTCGAACTGGGCCCGCGGCTCCCGCTTCTGACAGGCTTCAATCAATTCCTGGTGGATGTGTTTTACCAGCGTATCCAAAGCTTCACTCTTTTGGTTAATAGACCAATGATTTTTACAAATGTTACAAAAAAAAAGAATAATGACAAAGATGTCATTTTTCCGTGGTCTGATACCGGCTGAAAGGTCGATAATTTATAATCTTCAGTGTCTTTAAGAGATGGTTTATTGAATTTCTAAAAGAAATTTAAACGGTTTCTAATAAGATAAGATTTTAATATCGAATATTTTGCAACGTATTTTATTTTTTAACTTTACAGGTTACGTTTTGGCAAATCATAATATGCCTGCATGCCCCATTCCAAAACCATAACCTACCTCCTGCTGCTCGCTGCCATGCTCTTCTGGGGTTTTTCCTACATCTGGTCGAAAACTGTATTCAAGTACTATGATCCCGTTACGACAATTTTTTTACGGCTCCTGTTATCATCCATCCTCATGTACGGAGGCCTCAAGATTGCAGGCAAAGCGGAGATGATTTACCGGTCCGATCTCAAACTTTTTCTTCTCTCATCGCTGCTCAATCCCTTTCTTTATTTCCTGGGCGAGAATTTTGGTCTGAAGTACACCACCCCAACCATCAGCGCAGTGATCATTGCCACGATCCCCCTGTTCACACCGCTGGTGGCACATTATGCCATAAAAGAGAAGTTGCCTCTTATCAACATTATCGGTATTATCATCTCATTTGCAGGCATTGTGGTTATGCTTGCCAACCGTGACCTTACCCTTACCGGTGAGCTCGGCGGGATCGGGTTCCTCCTGTGTGCCGTGGGCTGCGCCGTTGGCTATACCATTCTCCTCAAGCGCCTGACGGAACGGTATATGCCCTTCACCATCATACTGGTCCAAAACATCATCGGGACCATCTATTTTGTTCCTTTATTCCTGATTTTCGGATTGCGTCATTTTCTCACTGTAAGACCGAATGCCGAGCTGGTGACCTCCATGTTGCTTCTGGCAGCGCTGGCTTCTTCGCTGGCATTCGTATTTTTCGCCATGGCTGTCCGCAAGTTCGGCGTCAGCCGGACAAACGTTTTTTCAAATACAATACCTGTATTCACAGGGATTTTTTCCTATTTGATCCTTTCGGAGTTTTTCAATGTCAATAAAATTGCAGGGATGATCGTTGTTATGACGGGTGTGGTGTTAACACAGGTGAACAGAATGAATCGAACGACGGGGTGATAGTTCGATAATTCCGGTTTCGCCGGCAATCATCACAATAAGCATCACATCATGAAAATAATTGTACTGGGAGCGGGATTGGTAGGGGCTCCTTTAGCCGTTGATCTTGCAAGGGAAGAGACTTTTCAGATCACGGTGGCAGATAACAGTGAGGCATCGTTAAACAAATTCAAGACGAACAGGAGGATACATACTGTTCATGCCGATCTTTCACGGAGTGAAACCGTAGGGGCTGTCGTCAGGGATCATGACATGGTTGTCGGAGCCCTGCCCGGGTTTATGGGTTACAGTTGTGTCAGATGGGTCATTGAGGCAGGAAAAGATATGGTCGACATCTCCTTTTTTCCGGAGGATCCTTTTAATCTTAATGATCTTGCCCGGGAGCACGGCGTGACGGTTCTGTGCGATATGGGTGTTGCACCCGGCATGAGCCACATGCTGGCAGGGCATGCCGCATCGGAGCTTGACGTCGTCGAAAAGGTCATGATCTATGTCGGCGGTTTACCCAAAAAAAAGGAAGAGCCCTGGGAATTCAAGACCCTTTTCAGCCCTGCCGATGTCATTGAGGAATATACCCGGCCGGCGCGGTTTATAGAAAATGGAAGTGTGGTTGTCAAACCTGCATTGTCGGATCCCGAGATAATTAATTTCCCTGTGGCAGGCGATCTTATGGCCTTCAACACCGACGGGCTGCGCACCCTGGTACACACCATTAAAGCGCCTTGGATGAGGGAAAAGACATTGCGTTATATAAATCACTATAAACAGATACTTGAATTGAAAAACCTGAGGCTCTTCGGCACAAATAAAATAAATGTGGAAGGTTTGATGATTAACCCGCGCAACGTGATAAATGATCTTTTACTGCCACAGTGGGAAATGAAACCTGACGATGAAGATATGACGGTCATGAAAGTCATCATTGAGGGAACAAAGGATGACAAAAAGCTTCGGCATGTCTATAACCTCTTTGATGAATATGACCGTGTCGCTAAAATTCATTCCATGGCACGTACCACCGCATATACGGCGACCATGGCCGTAAGGATGATGTCAAAGGGATTGTATCATCGAAAGGGCATATCGCCACCCGAATATGTGGGTCAGGACAAGAAATGTTTTGATTTCATGTTAAAGGGTTTGAGGGAAAAGGGAGTCATATACAGGCACCGGGTGTCAAGGCTGAAATAAGGAAAGGGTCATAAAGCACAAATGAATTCACAGCGGCTATTTTTGTACAATCCTAAAATCTTCTGTACTTTTGCGATCTCAATTCATGGCGAGGTAGCTCAGGTGGTTAGAGCGTCGGATTCATAACCCGGAGGTCATGGGTTCAATTCCCATCCTCGCTACATTTTACCCTCCTGCGAGCCTGTAAATTAGAAGTTTGCAGGCTTTTTTATGGAAAATTGGGATCATATTGAAACCTGAATGATCCTGGGAGGCTGCTAATAGAACTCGTATGACCGCGAATTTTATGCCCGCCCGAACGGCTGATATCGTTCAGTCGGGCGGGGATGACCGCGGATTGCGTTATAGCGTTATTAAATCTGTTTGGTCAAAAATATTAATTCCTCTTTTTAATAAAATCCGCGTAAATCCGCTTAATCCGCGTTATTCGTGTTCTATAAGAGTCATCTGTCCGATCTTAATGAATAGACTTCAAGATTAGTCCTTAAT
>Ga0209609_10000264_pt1 | contig 31518 bp, 33 predicted proteins | sample LakKivw325mmetaG_FD_184136 | JGI IMG/M metagenome (GOLD analysis project Ga0209609, IMG submission 184136) | Anoxic lake water microbial communities from Lake Kivu, Rwanda to study Microbial Dark Matter (Phase II) - Lake Kivu water 325m metaG... | ecosystem: Environmental > Aquatic > Freshwater... | reverse complement strand
GTTTTGACATCTTAACACTCTTACAATATAATACCTCAATTAAATTTTTTAACTTATATTTCATATTTTTAATAAGCCAATAGATCCGGGGTGAAAATCTCTTATGAAAGAATACAGACTTACACAGGAAGGTCTTGAAATGCTCCAGAAAGAGCTGGAAGATCTTGTAAAGAATAAAAGGAAGGAAGTTGCTGAGAGGCTGAAGGAATCCAAGGAATTTGGAGGGGACCTCACCGAAAATCCTGAATATGAACATGCCAAAAACGACCAGGCTTTTATTGAGGGAAGAATCGAGCAGATAAACGAAATAATGCAGAATTATATTATTGTGGAAAACGGGGATAAAGGGACAATAGACCTGGGAGCGGTTGTGGTACTTAAAGATTTGGATGAGAAGAAAGAGAAAAAATTTAAAATAGTCAGCTCTATTGAATCTGACCCTGAAAAAAATAAAATATCCGATGAATCTCCAGTGGGAAAAGCTTTGCTTAACAGGAAAATAGGTGAGACAATTACTGTCAAGACTCCGGTTACTACAAAAACATATAAAATAGTTGATATATTATAATATGAAAAAGAACAGTGAAGACTCAGCTGAAAGCTCAAAAGAATTTGATTATTATGTTGAAATAGAGGAACCCTTAAATGAGTCTATGCAAATAAAGCTTGATAAAATTAAGGCCGATGTTTCCAGCGGTAAGCAGCTTTACTCATCATCTTTTGATAAAAACATTTCAATAAGCGAAATTAAGGAAAAATATGAAGGTCTTGAAGCAGGCGAAAAAACTGACGATGTTTTCAGGATTGCAGGAAGGATAATGATTTTCAGGGTACACGGAAAGGCTGCTTTTTGTGACCTGAAAGATTCCGATGATAAGCTCCAGCTTTACCTTAATATAAAAAATATCGGTGAAGATAAGTACAATGATTTCCTGAGTCTTGATATAGGCGACTGGATAGGGGTTGAAGGAAATGTATTCGTCACCCACAAGGGTGAATTATCACTAAATGTAACCGGCTTTAAACTTCTTTCAAAATCAATAAGGATAATGCCTGAAAAATGGCACGGACTTAAAGATGTGGAGCTCAGGTACAGGCAGCGTTACCTGGATCTGATAGTTAATCCCCAGATAAAAAAAGTATTCACTGTAAGGACTAAGGTAATTGATGCAATCAGGCAATTTTTAAATTCACGGGGGTTTCTGGAAGTGGAAACACCCATGCTGCAGCCGATTCCAGGTGGTGCCACTGCAAAGCCATTTATTACTCACCATAATGCGCTTGATATAGATATGTATTTGAGAATCGCTCCGGAACTTTACCTTAAAAGGCTTCTTGTCGGTGGTTTTGAGAGGGTTTATGAGCTAAACAGGAATTTCCGTAATGAAGGAATATCCCATAAGCATAATCCTGAATTTACAATGGTTGAATTTTACCAGGCTTTTGCAGACTATAATGACTTAATGGTTCTGACAGAGGAGCTTTTTAAATATACAGCAATGCAGTCAACCCAGACAATGGATTTCAGGTACAGGGACAATCAAATCAGTTTTTCAGGCAAATGGGAAAAAATATCAATGCTGGATGCCATAGAGAGGTTTACTGCAAAAAAGCTTGATTTTGATATGGACATAAAGGAAATGTCAGCAATAGCATCCAAGCTTGGAGTTACAGTTGAGAAGAGTTTCGGCAAAGGAAAAATAATAAATGAGATTTTTGAAAAAACTGTTGAACCAAATTTAATACAACCAGCATTTATAAAAGATTACCCCATAGAAATCTCACCACTCGCAAGAAAACATCCTGGAAATGCAAACCTTACAGAAAGATTTGAACTGTTTGTGGGAGGGGAAGAAGTGGCAAATGCTTTCTCAGAGCTTATAGACCCGAAGGACCAGATGGCAAGGTTCAAAAGGCAGGCTGAAAGCGCTGATGAAGAGGAAAGGCTTACCGGAAAAATAGACCTGGACTTCATAAAAGCCCTGGAATACGGCATGCCTCCCGCAGCCGGGGAAGGTATCGGTATTGACAGGCTTGTTATGATATTAACTGATAGCAGGTCAATCAGAGATGTCATATTATTCCCGTTGATGAAGCCTTAAAAAATAATAAGATTTGACCATTTTTTTCTAATATATTAATCTGTTATTATAGAATTTATTGTTCCAGGAGAAAAAATGATCTGTGAATTTTGTAAAAATAATGAAGCAAATGTGCACCTTATAAAAGTTATCAACGGCAGGGCTGAAAAAGTAAATCTCTGCATTGAGTGCCTGAAAAATTTTGCAATTTTCCCCGCTGAAGAAATTTTTAATGACCTTACAAAACTCCTTACAAAAGTTTTTGAGGTCGATATAAAAATAATAGACAAAGGGGAAAATGAAAAAATATTTGAAAATGTCAATCCGTCCGATAATAAAAAGTGCTCATATTGCAGCATTGACCTTAATACAATAAAAGCAATTGGAAGAGTGGGCTGCTCATATTGCTATACTGAATTCAGGGATATGCTAAGGCCTATTATAAAAGCTATACAGGGAAGCGTCGAGCACTCGGGGAAAATACCTGCTGTATCTACTGAAGATATAAGAATAGAAAAGGAAATAAAAGACCTTAAATATAAGCTGGAGGAAGAAATAACTGTAGAAAATTATGAAGAAGCTGCAAGGCTAAGGGATACAATAAAGAGCCTGCAGAAAAAACTTTATATAGGCAGGAAATCAAAATATTAAATAGTGAAAAACTGCATAAGTTTAATGCAGGTATTTAAAACATGCAGATAATCCAGGTAAAAATATTATGCAAAATGAAAATAAAAAACCGGTTTTTAGGGCAGGTATAATAAACAGCAGCACACAAGCTACTGCTGCAGGCCAGGTCATACTTACAAGCAGGGCAAGGATCGCCCGTAATATATCCGGGTTTTGTTTTTCCAGCATAAATGCCAGAGAAGAAAAAAGGGACATTCTGCAAGCAGTCAGGGATTCTTTTTTAAAAGACCCGAAAGAAAAACAGTCTTATGTATTTTATAATATTGCAAGGCTCAAAAAAACTCAGAGGAGATATCTTATTGAAAGGCATATATTGAGCCCTGAAATGCTGGTCAGGATGAATTACAAGGGCCTTATATTAAAATGTGACAACCCTGATATGGAAAATACAGTGTCTGTCCTGATAAATGAAGAGGATCATTTAAGAATACAGAGCGTTATTGCCGGTTCTGATATTTTCAAGGCATACAGGGAAGTATCCAAAATAGAGAGAATGCTTGAAAGAAAAATCAATTTTGCATTCGACAAGGATTTCGGTTATCTCACATGCTGCCCGACAAACCTTGGAACCGGGCTGAGGGTTTCAGTAATTGCTCACATGCCTGGTACAGTGGTTACAGGCAAGATAGAAGAGCTGGCCAAAAACCTGGCAAAAACCGGATACGCAATAAGGGGGTTATTCGGGGAGAATTCTGATGTTGTGGGCAATCTGTTCCAGGTGTCAAATCAGAATTCTCTCGGTAAAAGTGAAGATGATATAATAACTGAAATGAATGCTGTGTCTGAAAATATTGTTGAAGATGAAATGAAAGCAGTAGAAAGCCTGAAAAATTCAAAGCCTTTAAGTGTTGAAGACAGTGTGTTGCGTTCATATGGAATGTTAAGATATGCAAAGATGCTTACTTATGGTGAGGCGCTGGAGCTTCTCTCCATGTTAAAGCTCGGCCTTGACATAAATATGATTAAAGATGTTAAACAGTTTAATTTCTATAAGTTGATAAGCAATATTTGCGAATCAAATCTTATAATAAAACATGGAATAAAATCAGAAGATAATGAAGATGAAGTCGATATGATGCGTGCAAGTATAATAAGAAAGAAAATTTTAAAAGGGACTGAGTTTTAATGTTTGAAAGATTTACAGAAAGGGCCCGCAAGGTTGTTGTAAGGGCCCAGGATGAAGCAAGGTTTTTAAAACAGAATTATATAGGTACCGAGCACCTTTTGCTTGGGTTGATAGGAGAAAAGGAAGGAATTGCTGCAAAAGTGCTTATATCATTAAATATTTCTCTTGATGATATAAAGGCTGCAATAAAAGAATCTGTGACAGAAGGCTCATCGGAAGCCTATGAGCACATCCCATTTACACCGAGAGCAAAAAAAGTCCTTGAGCTTTCTCTCAGGGAGGCACTTCAAATGGGCCATAATTATATAGGTACTGAACATATACTGCTTGGACTGCTCAGGGAAGGCGAAGGAGTTGTTGCAAGAGTGCTCAATTCTTTTGGCATCAATCTTGAGATTGTAAAAGACAAGATAAAGGAAATTTTAAACAAATATCCTTTCTACCCTCAGGAAGACCCGAATGCTGCAGACAAAACACAGAAACGCCAGCTTAAAATGCTCAGCCAGTATGGAAGGGACCTTACCCAGCTTGCAAAAGACGGCAAGCTTGACCCTGTAATCGGAAGGAAAAAAGAAATCGAAAGAATAATGCAGATACTTTCAAGAAGGACAAAGAACAATCCTATACTTATTGGAGAATCAGGGGTAGGCAAGACAGCAATTGTAGAAGGCCTGGCGCAGGCAATCATTTCAAAGGATATACCTGCAAACCTTAAAAACAAAAAGATATTTACCCTGGATCTCGGCTCGCTTGTTGCCGGCTCAAGGTACAGGGGCGATTTTGAAGAAAGGCTGAAAAAGGTCCTCCAGGAAATAAGGGAGGATGGCGATATCATGATTTTTATTGATGAGGTGCATACCCTTGTTGGCGCCGGTGCAGCAGAAGGAGCAATAGATGCAGCCTCAATATTAAAACCCATGCTTGCAAGAGGTGAAATCCAGACTATTGGCGCCACAACAGTAAATGAATACCGAAAGTATGTTGAAAAAGACAAGGCTCTTGAGCGCAGGTTCCAGCCGGTTTATGTCGATGAGCCGAGTGAATATGAGACAATTGAGATTTTAAAAGGGCTCCGTGACAGGTATGAATCTTTCCATAATTTAACAATTACAGATGAGGCTTTAAAATCAGCAGCTAAACTGTCTCACCGCTATATTTCTGACCGTTTCCTGCCGGACAAAGCAATTGATTTAATTGATGAAGCAGCATCAAGAGTCAGGCTTCGCAATCTTTCAAATCCCCCTGACCTGAAAATGCTTGAGAAGGAAATAGAGCAGGTTTCTTCCGAAAAAGAGGAAGCTATAAAGTCACAGGATTTTGAAAAAGCTGCAGAGTTCAGAGACAGGGAAAAACAGCTTATCAGGGAAAAAATAGAGCTTGAAGAAAACTGGGGCAGGGTAAATGAAAGTGAAAAAGAAAAAGTAACAGAAAATGAGATTACAGAAGTTCTCTCAAGCTGGACAGGCATACCTGTATTTAAGCTTACAGAGACGGAATCGGCAAAGTTATTGAATATGGAAGAAGAGCTCCACAAAAGGGTAATCGGCCAGGATGAGGCGATAAAGACAGTTTCAAAAGCAATAAGGCGCTCAAGATCCGGTCTTAAGGACCCCAAGCGCCCGATCGGTTCATTTATTTTCCTGGGACCCTCAGGAGTGGGAAAAACAGAACTAGCAAAAACAATTGCATCATTTTTGTTCGGTAAGGAAGATGCTCTTATACAGATAGATATGTCAGAATATATGGAAAAGCATTCTGTTTCCAAGCTTGTGGGCTCACCTCCGGGATATGTGGGATATGATGAAGGCGGACAGCTTACTGAAAAAATAAAACGCAAACCATACAGCGTAATATTGCTTGATGAGATAGAAAAGGCGCATCCGGATGTATTCAATATACTTCTGCAGATATTTGAAGACGGCCATCTTACAGATGCACAGGGCAGGAGGGTCGATTTCAAGAATACGGTAATAATCATGACTTCAAACCTTGGTGCAAGGGAAATACATAAGAATAACCCCCTTGGATTCAAAAAAATAGAGGATGAGGACCTGTCATATGACGAAATAAAAAATAAGGTCATGGCAGAACTTAAAAAAGCATTCAGGCCGGAGTTTTTAAACAGGCTCGATGAAGTAATTGTGTTCCATAAACTTACAAGGCTCCAGATATACCAGATAATAGACCTCATGGTAACAAGAATAACCCGGCAGCTTGAGATACAGGGTATAACATTAAATCTTGAAGAAACAGCAAAAGAGCTTTTACTTGAAAAGGGTTATGATGCTACAATGGGTGCAAGGCCGATGCGAAGAGTGATACAATCGCTTATAGAGGACCCTATTTCAGAAAAAATCATCAGCGCAGAAATCAGTGCAGGAGATATAGTAAAAATTTCTGCAGATGAAGGTATAATACAATTTGACATAAAAAAAATAGAGCCGACTGTCCTGAATGTATAATTAAATAATATTTATGATTTAATGAAGGAAAAAGAAGAAGAACTTTTACTTAACAGCCTTAAAAGGATTGCGCCTGGTACGGACCTCAGAACAGGAATCGAATATATACTGCAGGCAAAGACCGGTGCGCTTATAGTTGTAGGAGATTCTGAACAGGTTTTAAAGCTTGTAGACGGCGGTTTCTATATAGGGTGCAATTTTACCTCAGCAAAATTTTATGAACTGGCAAAAATGGACGGGGCGATTATCCTCAGCAATGATGCAAGCAGGATACTCTATGCAAATACCCACCTTTACCCTAACCCGCTGATTAAGACAAATGAAACAGGAACCAGGCACAGGACAGCAGAAAGGGTCGCAAAGCAGACAAATACACTGGTCATATCAATCTCACAAAAAAGAGATGTAGTTACAATTTATGTGAATGAAATAAAATATATACTTGAGGAACCAAGGATTGTACTTGCAAAAGCAAACCAGGCACTTCAGACATTAAGCAAATACAAAGAAGGTTTCGATTATCTGATAGTGAACCTTACAATAAGGGAACTTGAGGATCTGGTAACTCTTTATGACGTGGTATCTGTGCTCCAGCGCTCCAGCATTGTACAGAAGACAGAAAAAGAAGTAAGAAGATACATATATGAACTTGGCACTGACGGCAGGCTTCTTAATATGCAGGTCGAAGAGCTTATGATAAATGTGGCAGATGAAAGCCTCAAAGTAATTGAAGATTACATAAATGTCGATGGTGAAATAAAAGCTGTTGACATAAAAAACAAAATCAACAATCTTGGAGAAGACGCGCTGCTTGACCTTGAAAATTCTGCAAGGATAATGGGATATAAGGTAGAGGGCAACCTCAAAGAGTTTTCTGTACGGCCCAAAGGTTTCAGGATAATATCTGAAATAAAGAGGCTTCCTGACCAGTTATTAAAAAACCTCATTGAAAAATTCGGCAATTTTAAAAACATCATGAATGCAAGCATAGAAGAGTTATCTGAGATACAGGGAATGGGAAAAGTAAAGGCAAGCTTGCTTTATGACAGGTTAAAGAAATTTTCGGAATACTACCTTTACAATGAACCTTACGGATACAGGGGAGGGGTAACCCGTAATCCAAGGTTCTGACCAGTCCTTTTCTTTTTTATCAACCTTAAGTTTTGATTAACGGTTCCAGTTATAAATGATTGCAGCAATTATTACAGCAGCAGGCAAAGGCACAAGGCTACAAAGCAATATAAGCAAGCAGTTCATACAGATATACGGAAAGCCCATACTCGTTCATACCCTCAAATCATTCCAGGATAGTTCCAGGATAAATTCAATATATCTTGCTGTTCCGGCTGATTATGAACAGTATTGCAGAGATGAAATAATAAAAAAAAACAGATTCACAAAAGTTAAAGCAATTGTCAGGGGCGGTGAGCTCAGGCAGGAGTCTGTATATAATGCTTTGAAGATAATACCGGAAAAATGCAAAATAGTAGCTGTCCACGACGGAGTAAGGCCCCTTATAACAGCAGCTGAAATAAATATGCTGATTTCAAGCCTTGTCAGGTTTAATAAAAATGATGCTGATGTCCGTGGGGTGCTTATAGCTGCTCCTGCCTATGAAACTGTTAAAAAGATAGGTGATGACAGTATTATCGATAAGACCATAGCGAGGGCAAATGTATGTATGGCGCAAACCCCGCAGGTCTTTTTTTACAGGGACCTTATACTTGCTTATAAAAAAGCTATTGAGGATAATTATATCGGCACTGATGATTCAAGCCTTGTCGAAAGAATGGGTTTAAAGGTCAAGGTTATTATAGGAAGGCATGAAAATATTAAAATCACTACACCGCTTGATTTGTTTCTGGCTGAACTTATAATGGGCAGGGATGGAAAGGGAAAATAGGATATGAGAGTTGGTTTTGGTTACGATATACATGCTTTTAAGAAAGGCAGGAAGCTTGTAATTGGCGGAGTGGCCATAGAGCATGATGCTGGACTTGACGGGCATTCTGATGCCGATGTCCTGGTACATGCAATAATGGATGCATTGCTGGGTGCGGCTGGACTTGAGGATATAGGGGTGTATTTTCCTAATAATGACCCAAACTATAAGAATGCTTCAAGTATAATACTGCTGGACAAAGTAGGCAAAATAATTGAAAAATCAGGATTTAAAATTATAAATATTGACTCGGTCCTTATAATGGAAGAACCTAAAATTTCAGGGTACACTGTAAATATGAAAAATAATATTGCAGCAGCGCTGGGGATAAGCGTTTCCTGTATCGGTATAAAAGCAACAACTAATGAAGGCCTGGGATTTTGCGGACGAAAAGAAGGGGCCGCGGCTTATTCAGTCGCACTTATTGAATAAAATATAAATATTTTAATGGTATTTTTTATTAGCATCATCTGCAGTTGATGCACGGGTCAATTAAAATACTGTATTTCACAATTTTAAAAAATTGGTAAAATTACAAAAATCATATACGATATTTATATAAAAAGATGTAATCTGTCTAAAAATATAACAGATATAACATTTTTTTAATGGTTAAAGGGAAAAACAATGGGACTTATCGCAGATTTAAAGGAACTTGTAAAAGCAGCAAAAGAACGTGACCCTGCAGCAGTAAGCACTGCAGAGATTGTGCTTACTTACTCTGGAGTTCATGCAATAATCAACCACAGGATAGCCCAATGGTGGTGGAAACATAAAGTGCCTTTCATACCAAGGGCAATATCCCAGTTATCTAAATTTTATACCGGGATAGAAATACATCCGGGCGCACAGATAGGCAAGAACATTTTTATTGACCATGGTATGGGCGTGGTCATAGGGGAGACAACAGTAATTGGCGATAATGTGACAATATACCAGGGGGTTACCCTTGGAGGTACAGGTAAAGAAAGAGGAAAAAGGCACCCCACGCTTGGCAATAATGTAGTTGTTTCTGCTGGCGCTAAAGTGCTCGGTTCAATAACAATTGGAAACAATGTGATAATCGGGGCAGGTGCAGTTGTAATAAAGCCTGTTCCCGATGACTGCACGGTTGTGGGAATACCCGGAAGAATAGTCAGGGTAAAAGGGGAAAGGGTCCTCTCCGATGAGGAGCACAGGATGAACCTGCCCGACCCTGTAAATGAAATATTGAATACCTGCAACTATAAAATAGATATGCTTGAAAAAGAGCTGGCAAGCTTAAAACAGGAGCTTAAAGAAAACAAGGAAATTGAAAAACGGGATAAAAATAAATGAGCCTGAAAATATATAATACCATAAGCAGGAAAAAACAGGATTTCAAGCCAATTGATGATAAAAAGGTCCGGATGTATGTATGCGGGCCCACTGTCTACAATTATATCTCAATTGGCAATTCAAGGCCTCTTGTGGTCTTTAATATGGTCAGGAATTACCTTGAATTTCTGGGCTATAAAGTTGATTATGTGTCAAACATCACTGATATAGAAGATAAGATAATAAATAAGGCAAATGAAGAAAACGTGGATTTTAATGTAATCACCAGTCGTTATATTAATGCCTACCTTGAAGATCTTGAAAAACTGGAGACGGGAAAATTTTTTGCTGTGCCTAAAGCAAGCGAAATGATTCCGGAAATAATAACAATTATTTCCAGGATTATAGAAAACGGTTACGGGTATGAATCTTCCGGGGATGTATATTTTGATGTGGCAAAACTTAAAAGTTACGGCAAACTGTCAGGACAGAAAATACAGGAGATGCAGGCAAATGAGGAAGATTCATTCTTTAAAAAATCACCGATAGACTTTACTTTGTGGAAAAGCGCAAAACCGGGTGAGCCATTCTGGGACAGTCCATGGGGAAAGGGAAGGCCGGGCTGGCACATAGAATGCTCTGCAATGTCTATTAAATACCTTGATTTCGGTCTTGACATACATGGCGGAGGGATAGACCTGGTTTTTCCTCACCATGAAAATGAAATCGCCCAGTCAGAGGCTGCATTTCCGGACAGGGGAGACTTTGTAAATTACTGGATGCACAATGGCATGATAGAAGTAAAAGAACAGAAAATGTCTAAATCAAAGGGGCTCAAGTCTGACTGGATACTGCGGAATGTACTGGAAAAATATTCGGCAAATGTCATAAAGTTCTATATGCTTTCTACACATTACAGGAGTCCGCTTGAATTCAGCAGTGAAAAACTCGAAGAGTCAAAAAGAGCACTTGAAAAAATTTTAAATTTCCTGAGAAATATAAGGTTCATTATAGATAACGCGCCTGAAGCAGGCAGCGGGCAGGAAAATGATACAATAGCTTTGCGCATTTATTCCGGCATCAAAGAGTTTAAAATCAATTTCAGGAAATCCATGGATGATGATTTCAATTCTGCAAGAGCAACAGGCGACATGTTTGAACTTATTAAAAGCATCAATACAGTAATACAGGCAGCTGATTTTGAAAGCAACCCGGCAATTGCAGGCAGCCTTAAAATGGCATACCAGGTTTTACTGGATTACAGTAAAATATTCGGGCTTTATCTGGAAAGGGAACTTAAAAATCCTGAGATTAATGCTTCAGGGACCATTATGCTCGATGATGCAGAAATCGCTGAGCTTGTCGGTCAAAGAAACTTTGCCCGGAAAAATAAAGATTTTGCTAAAGCAGATGAAATCAGGAATAAGTTAAAAAGTTATGGAATCATCCTGGATGACAGAAAAGAGGGCACCATCTGGAAAAGAGAGTCCTGAAAACAGAATATCTTTATGGTATAAATACAGTGTCTTCCCTGCTGAAAGTAAATTCAGGCAACAGGAAGATTTATAGAATAATAATCAATGCTTCAAGAAAAAATAACCAGCGGATATCTGACCTTATTTCAACCTCAGGTAAAAAAAACATTCCTGTCGATTTAATCTCACCGGCAGATTTTTTAAAACTGTCCGGGGAAATCGACGGCAGCAGCCGCAATATTTATGAAGAATCCGTAATTTCGCAGGGCGTTCTTGCCTGTGTATCGGATTACAATTATCCTGACCTTGAAACGGATCTGGGAAACAGGCTTTTTAATTCAAAAGACAGCATAATAGTAATATTGGATGAAATAACAGATGTCGGAAATTTTGGAGCAATACTGCGAAACTGCAGTGCATTTGGTGCAGATGGAGTAATAATTCCAAAACACAGGAGCGTGGAAGCCGGCAGCAGGGTCTCAAGGATATCTTCCGGGGCTCTTGAAGAAATAAAAGTCTACCGCGTTACAAATATAGTAGGAGCTATTGGTAAATTAAAAGAAAATGGATTCTGGATATATGGCACGACCCTTGAGAGTGGAAAGCAGATTGTACCGGCAGAAAGTGCTGATTATACTTTTCCGCTGGCAATTGTCCTTGGCAGCGAACAAAAAGGTATAGGAAAACTTGTGAGTGAAAACTGCGATATACTGGTAAAAATCACCATGCCGGGCAAAATGCAGTCCCTGAATGTCTCTACATCCAGCGGCATATTTCTTTATATACTGAATATCTGTAAAAATAAAAAAGGCGGCATTGGTTCAAAGTGAAGGACCTTTATATAGTTGACGGTTATAACTTCATCTTTAATATAAGAAAACCTGCAAAATTAACTCCTGACCAGTTATCGGAACTTAGGGAAAAACTGCTTATCAGCCTTTCACAATTTAAAAGCTATAATTCCTGCAGCATAATTGCAGTATTTGATGCAAGGCACAGCGACAATCCGGGAAGGAGCAGGGAAATCTTTAATAATATAGAGGTTATTTATTCAAGAAAAGGGGAGACCGCAGACAGTGTTGTAGAAAATATAGTTCACAATAACCGCAAGTATGAAAGGATTTTTGTCGTTACTTCAGATAATCTTCAGCAAAAAGTAATATTCAGGGAAAATATTTACAGGAAATCAATCAGGGAATTTTCAATTGAGATGAGACAGTCAAAAGAGAAAATCTCAAATAAGCTAAAACAACAGAAAAATATTTCTGAAAGGTCATTTTATTCAGTTGAAAAAAGAATCAGCAGAAACTCAAAAGACGGGCTCGAAAATTTCAGGCAAAACAGATAAAAATAGCCCGGTAACTGATAAAACAGCAATAATTCCCAGCCTGGCGCTTACTTTCACTTCAGTTTTAATTTTTTTGTCTCTATTTTTCCTGGTTTCCTGCGGCCTGTTTTATTATGACATGCAGGAAGCTGAAAATAACAGCAAGGGTAAAATCCAAAGCATACAGGAAACTTCAAATGCACAGGAATCAAATAAAAGCAGCACTGAAGAAAGCCCGCAGGGTACATTGTCCAATGGCACAGATGAAAACCCGCAAATCAATGACGCAATATTTTTTAAAGTAAAAGAAATAGTCGATGGCGATACTTTTAAAATAGAAAATGGCAATAAAGTAAGGCTTGTTGGCATAAATACCCCTGAATATGGAATGTATTTTTATGAAGAGGCAAAGGATGTCCTTGCTCTTATCATTAATGGAAAAAAAGTACTGCTTGAAAGGGATATTTCAGACATTGATGATTATGGAAGGTTGCTGAGATACGCTTATTATGGCGGATTATTTGTAAACCTTGAAATGGTGATGAGGGGCTTTGCAAATTCTTTTACCTATCCTCCAGACATAAAGTACCAGGAAAAATTCATTGAAGCCGAAAATTATGCAAGAGCAAATAACCTGGGGCTGTGGGCAGTATCAGACTACTCGGGTCCGGAAATTGATATTGTATTGAACCCTGACGCTGACGGCAAAGACACAGAAAACATAAATGGTGAGTTTGTCATAATAAAAAATAATGGAAAAAAAGATTTAAATATTGGCGGCTGGACAGTCAAAGACAGTTCAACAAGCATTTATGAGTTCTACGGGTATATTCTAAGGCAGCAAAGCAGCCTTACTTTGTATTCCGGTAAAGGCATAGATGGAGATGGCAGGCTGTACTGGGGAAGTGATGTGCCGGTATGGAACAATAAACATGACAGCTTTTACCTGAGGGACAAAGATGGACTGCTTGTCAGGTATATCTCTTACTGAAATTGTTTAAATTATCCGGTACTGCTCAATAGTCTAGATAATGGGATTCCTGTTTCTGCCAGAATTTGGGCGCCTGCAGGAATTTCTTTACCCTGACAATAACTATATGTATGGCTATGTTTATAAGCTGTACAAGCGATGGCCCTTTGCCCGGTATTGCAAGATGCATGCCTTCTATTCTGCCGTCAACCCAGTTGACAATTGCAGAAGTATCCTCCATCCTGTGGTCAGTGGGGGGCTGGAATTTTTTAAGCATCTCAACCCTGTCAAGGTCTGCTGCTCCATCATATATTTCGACCCAGACGCATTTTTTTGACTTATCAACTTCACAATTTCCATCATAAGAACCGCCGCACGGGCCATTTCTCAAGGTCTTCGGGCATCTCATCGGGCAGACAAATCCTGTAGTTGAAAGGATGCATTGCCCGCAGGACCTGCAGTCAAAAAGAGCATGTTTCAGAAACTCTTCAATAAAGTAAAGCGGTTTGTAAATCCCGCGCCTGTGCCAGTTTTTCCTTGGTTTGGGGTTAAATTTTGTAATTTCAACATTTGCCGTCATTTTTTTTCTCCTGTCAGCTATCACCCTGAATAAAAATTAATTCAATTTATCAAAAATGCAATTTGGTGTCAATAAAGCAGGCGGTAAAACATTGTAATTTTGTGCCAGCAGCTCAGGAAGTGTTTAAATGCCAAATTCTTCTTCTATAAAATGGGTATGTATATCTCCTTTTATAAAATTACTATTGGCAAGTATTTTTTTGTGGAAGGGAATAGTAGTTTTAATGCCTTCTATCTTGAATTCAGCAAGGGCCCTGGCAGAACGGGCAATTGCTTCGTTCCTGTCCCTGCCCCATACAATAAGTTTTGCAATTAAAGAATCGTAAAACGGAGGAACAAAATAATTGGAATGTATAAAAGTATCGGTCCTTATTCCAGGACCCCCCGGCATGAAATAATCAGTTATCCTTCCGGGGCTTGGCGCAAACTTGTTTTCGCTGTCTTCTGCATTTATTCTGAATTCTATTGAACTGCCATTGGGTGTGATTTCTTTTTTTGAATAGCAGTTTTTTTCTCCGGCAGCAATTTTTACCTGCTCTTTTATAAGGTCGATACCGGTTACTGCTTCTGTAACAGGGTGCTCGACCTGAATCCTGGAATTTATCTCGATAAAATAAAAATTCTCATCCTGGTCGACAAGAAACTCAATCGTGCCCAGGTTCTTATAGTTTATTGCATGTGCAGCCCTAACGGCAAATTCCTTGATTATTTTCCTTGCTTTTTCAGAAAGATTGGCTGCCGGGGCTTCTTCAATAAGTTTCTGGTGCCTTCTTTGTATTGAACATTCTCTTTCACCTGCACAGACAATATCACCATAATTATCTGCAATAATCTGGAACTCTATATGCCTTGGCTTCTGTATATATTTTTCGATATAAACGTCACCCATGCCGAAGCTTGAAATTGATTCTGATTTTGCAATGGGGAAAAGCGATTCCATGTCCTGCCGGCTGCTGCATATGCGCATTCCCTTGCCACCGCCCCCGAATGCAGCTTTTATGATTACCGGATAACCAAGTTGACTTCCAATGCGCAATGCATGTTTGAGATCCTCCACATTTCCATCTGAGCCGGGTATTACAGGCACATTGTTTTTGCGCATGACATCAAGCGCCATTGATTTGTTGCCTGAAAGCTCTATAACATCTGCCGGAGGGCCTATAAAGACTATATTATTTTCACTGCATTTTCTTTCAAAATCCGGGTTTTCTGCAAGAAAGCCATATCCGGGGTGCAGCGCATCACAGTTTGAGACAAGAGCGGCGCTTATTATGCTGGCAGTATTGAGGTAGCTTTTCGAAGGTTGCTGAGGCCCTATGCAGATGCTCCTGTCAGCGATTTTTGCATGCATTGAATCCCTGTCTGCAGTCGAATAAACTGCCACAGATTCTATACCGAGTTCCATGCATGCCCTGATTATCCTTACTGCAATTTCCCCCCTGTTTGCTACAAGTATGCGTTTAAACATTTATTTACTCTTTCCGGGAAGGCTTGATAAGCATTATTACCTGGTCATATTCGACAGCGTCTTCATTCTTTACAAGTATTTCTGCAATTTCACCATTTACTTCAGAATTTATTTTATTCATAAGCTTCATTGCCTCTATTATGCAGAGCGTATCTCCGGTTTTTACTTTATCCCCTGCATTTACAAAAGGAGGGGCCCCGGGACTTGGTGACCTGTAGAAAGTGCCCACTATGGGAGATTTAACTTCAATAAAGCCCGTGCCTGCGGTACCGCCGGCAGAAGATACTGCAGAGCCGCTTTGAGCCGATGCAGCATGCTGAAGTATTGTGGCGCCTGCTGCTGTTTCCTGAGGTAAATTTAAGACCTGTCCTGTTAAAGGGACGGAGTTTTTTGTTTCAGAAAGACCGGCTTTTTTATTTATTGATATTTTGACCCCATCAATTTCAAGCTTGATTTCATCAATATTACTTGTCTCCACCAGGTTTGTTATTTCCCTTATTTTCTTTAAATCTATATTATCAAGTATATCCTGTTGACCTGTTGAAGAAAAACCCGGGAATTTAATCTCCTGCGGCTGCTGTTGCAGTATTTTCTTTGAAGCAGCATGCTGTTTTGTGCCATTCTCAACATTTTTTTTATTCTCAAGCATTTTTAATGTTTTCTCCGGAAAGAATATATAACTGAGAATAACTTCATTTTCTTCGGACAGACTGTTTATTTCTTCTGCACATTTCTCAAAAGTCTTGTCTTCATAGCCATCCTGTAAAAACTTCGTGCTTTCTTCACCTGGTTTTAATATAGTCCGGATAATTGCAGGGTCCGCAGGCCTTGGAAGCTTTCCGTAATACCCGGAGACCAGTTTCTTTATCTCATCATTTGTTATTTCCCACCTGTAGTCAGAAATTATGGTATTGAGTATCGCCTGGCTGCCGAGTATCTGGCCGACTGGAGTAGCAAGGGAAGGATTGCCTATCTCATTTTTGATTTTAAAAAGTTCTTCGATTACAATCTCGAATTTGCTGCTCTCGCCTATTTCGTTTAACTGGTTGTTTATATTTGAAAGAAGCCATTTGGGGGCAAGGTTTATATTTTTACTGCTGAATAAAAACCTTGAATACATCAGCTCATTGGAAAGCATTGGATATATATTTTGCTTGAACCACTCAAAAATCTCTATTATTTTAAGATAATTCAGGTCTGTAGAGACCTCAGTGTCCCGAAAGCTCAGAAGGAGTGGAAACACTGCCGGGCTCAGGTCATTGTATGATGAAGGGATAAAACTAAGGTCAACACCTGCGCAGCCGGAAATGCAGGCATTATAGTAATTTGCAACCTGAAGGCCCCTTAAATTATAAGATGTCATATAAACGGGGATATCAAGTGCTGCTGTTAAGGATTTAAATAATTCAGCGGTTTTTGCCGGAAGCATAATGGATTCCACGTCTTTAATGCAGATGCTGGAGCATCCCATAGATGATAACTTTTGTGCCATATCAATATAAAAAGTGGTATCCCTTAAATCATCATATATTATTATTCCCTGGCAGCTGCATCCGCTGGCAGCTATTTCTGAAACTGTGGTTCCAAAATTATTTAAATCGTTTAAAACATCATAGACCCTGAAGCGGTCAATGCCGGATCTTGCGCCCTGTTTAACGAACTTCTTTATCACAGAATCAGGATATATCTCCAGTCCTGCAAGGTTTTTTGCACCAATAAGAGCACCAAGGCTCAATTTCGGTGATTTGTTTTTTATATAAGAAGCAATTTCAAAAGGAGATTTTGCAAAACCCGAATCAATCATTTTTTCGAAAGCTGAACCCCCGAATACTTCCAGGCTGTCGAATTTTATTTTATCCAGATGTTCGACTATCCTGCTGAGTGATTTTTCGCTTATATAACCAGGCTCTATACTCTGGAATATATCCCTTATAGTTATGTCATTGATTTTTATCTTTTTCATGCTATTTTTCCTGTCGCGCCTGTTTGTGGTAAATTTTCTGCAGGGCCAATACCCCCATTATTTTCAGCATATCAAATAATATAAATGGCAATATGCCAAGATTAAAAGCTTTAAGAAAAGTGTTGCCGGAATTTATAAAACCATTGTTAAAAGTAAGCATTATTCCAGCAAGGTGCATATACCCGAACGAATATATTATTAAAAGGCTTGTAAGCGATGTTAAGAATACTGCAGTTGTATTATCCTTGAACGGACACGCAGAAGAACAGGAATTGGGAGCCCTGTTTTTTGTAAAGTTGCTCCAAAACATAAATATTGCGCCTGCAGCAATGCTTGATACTGCAAAACCTGCTATATATCCCCCGGAAGGTCCGGCTAATGCAGCCAAACCGCTTTTGAATCCTGCAAAAAGCGGTGCTCCGGCAATGCCAAGTAGTATGTACTGCACCTGTGATATAAAGGACCATACAGGCCCCAGAGCAAATGATGCAAACAGGACTGTAAAAACCTGCATTGTCACAGGGACAGGTGTAAATGGAAGATAGAAGAATGAGTTAGCTGACAGCCACATCAGTATGACAAAAACAAGTGACAGGGAAAAATTAAAAACCAGCCTTTCACTTAAAAGCCTTCTTATAACACTTGCAGGATTATTTGCAGCTACTGTCCCATGCATTTGTTCACGGTACAAAGAAGTGCTATTTAATGCATAACCATAAACAGATATTTTTTCCATGTTTTTCATGCCATTCCTTACTTTTTCAGATAATTTTAAGATAATGAAAATCAATACCACATTTAGTCTGAGTTCAGATAATTTATCAAAGACTGCAGTAACAGAAAAAGACGCTTCATTGGCTATAAAGTTTCAATAACTGCCCAGGCATAATCTCTAAAAACAAAAAATATGAAACTGCAGTTTTATATATGCGTCTTTTAATACAACTTGAGATTAAATCAACTTTTCGCAGAATTATAAATCAGCTTAAGATTGTTTTAATAAAAATTAGCAAACCACAAATACTATTAATTGGAGGCAATAAGAATGCATTATTTTTTAACTGAAGAACAGCAGATGATAGTCGATATCTGCAGGCAGATTGTGGAAGAGCGAATTAAACCGGTAAGGGCCGAAATGGATGAAAAAGGTATTTTCCCGGCAGAAATAATAAAGGAAATAGGACAGAGCGACCTGTTCAGGTTATTCATTCCTGAAAAATATGGCGGTATGGGAACAGGGATTTTTGAGGTCTGTCTTGCTACAGAAGAATTAAGCAGGGGGGATTTAAGTGTTGCCACAACTTATGCTGCAAGCGGACTGGGATTTATTCCTATACTTGTCATGGGAAATGAGCAGCAAAAAATGAAATACCTGCCTGATTTGGCAAGCGGGACAAAGCTTGCAGCATTCGGACTTACAGAATCTGAAGCAGGAAGCGATGCAAGTTCACTTCGCACCAGGGCCGTAAAGGATGGCGACAGTTATATTATCAACGGGACAAAACAGTGGATAACCAATGGCGGTGAGGCAGATATATATACTGTTTTTGCTGCGACCTCCCCGGAAAGGGGAGCAAGGGGAATCAGCGCATTTATAGTTGAAAAGGGCGCAAAGGGTTTTGAATTTGGAAAGAAAGAAAATAAGCTTGGAATAAGGGCGTCTGCAACAAGAGAGCTTGTATTTACAGATTGCAGTGTCCCGAAAGAAAACCTGCTTGGAAGTGAAGGAATGGGCTTTATAACTGCTATGCGCACATTTGACCAGTCAAGGCCTGCAGTGGGAGCACAGGCAGTAGGAGTGGCGCAGGCGGCGCTGGAAGAAGCGGTCGAGTATTCGAAAATAAGGCATCAGTTCGGCCAGCCGATATCAGCTTTCCAGGGCGTACAGCACATGCTGGCAGATATGGCAACCCAGGTGGAAGCTGCAAGGGCACTTGTCTACCATGCCGCAAAAGTAATCGACAGCGGAGAGAAAAATATTTCTAAACTTTCAGCAATGTCCAAATTATATGCCTCTGATGTGGCTATGAAAGTTACAACGGATGCTGTGCAAATTCTTGGAGGGTATGGATATATGAAAGAGTATCCAGTTGAAAAAATGATGAGGGATGCAAAGATAACCCAGATTTATGAGGGCACAAACCAGATACAGAGAAATATTATTGCCCTTGAGCTTATAAAACGCGGAGCGGGGTGGTAAAAATCAAAATAGTAATCTGCATAAAACAGGTGCCCGGCACCACAGATATAAGGATAAATCCTGAAACTAACACTCTTATCAGGGAAGGGGTTGAAACTGTAATTAATCCTTTTGACACCTATGCTATTGAAGAGGGTATCCGTATAAAAGAACGGCTGCTTGCTGACCCTGAAGCAAAAGAAGAGGTGGAAGTAATAGCAATGACAATGGGGCCGCACCAGTCAGAATCCATACTGCGGGAAGCCATATCTCTTGGAGCAGACAGAGCGGTGCTGTTATCAGACAGGGCCTTTGCAGGAGCCGATACCTGGGCCACTGCTCTTACATTGCATGGTGCCATAAAGAAAATAGATGACTGCCGCCTTGTAATACTTGGCAAACAGACTCTCGACGGTGACACTGGCCAGGTGGGACCTGAACTTGCACAGATGATGCATATACCATTTATAGGTTATGCCAGCAGTATAATTGATATTAACAGGAGCAGGATAACAGTAAAAAGGCTGATGGAAGACAGGTATGAGACTTTTGAAGTAAGGCTGCCTGCAGCAATATCAGTAGGCAAGGATATTAATGTCCCGAGGGTACCATCTCTGCGTGGAAAGTTAAAAGCAAAAAATGAGCAGATACCGGTGTGGGACAAAAATGAGCTTGGGTTGCAGGATTCAAAAATAGGACTGTCGGGCTCTTATACCCAGGTAATAAAAATATTTACGCCAAAGCACCAGTATGAAGTGAAAATGCTTACAGGAACGGCGGATGAACAGGCCGGTGAGATTTACAGTAAACTTGTAGAGCTGAATATTTTACAGTAATTAATAATAGTATATAAATTTTTAAAAATGTCTTATTAGTTAGAGTTAATTTGTATTTGTATAAAAAAGATTATGTATAGAAGGATATAAGCAATTGGAAATAAAAGTAAACCAGGATACCTGTACAGGATGCGCATTGTGTAAAAATGTGTGCATGTATGATGCAATTGAAATTGCGGATAAAAAAGCAATAATGAATGAAAACTGTATTTTCTGCGGTGCATGCATTGATATATGCAAATATGGCTCAATAGAAATTACGGGACTTGAAGAGTCACATAAGGATTTTTCGCAGTATTCTGGAGTAATGGTATTTATAGAGCAGCATGAGAACAGGACCGCAGATGTAAGCTATGAGCTTTTAAGCGAAGGCAGAAAGCTTGCAGATAAACTGAAGACAGAGCTCTCTGGTGTAATAATCGGAAGCAATATAAGCGAAGAATCAAAAAAAAGCGTTTTCAGGTATGGCGCCGATAAACTCTATATTGCAGATGATGAAGTTTTCTGCCACAACCTGGATGATATTTTTTCAAAGGCCCTGGTTCAGGTAATACACAGATATAAGCCGGATATTTTCCTTGCGGGCGCAACAAGTTTTGGCAGAAGCCTTGTTCCAAAAGTCGCAGCTATAATTAAGACAGGTCTGACTGCAGACTGCACTGCATTGTCGATTGATGAAGAAAAAAAGATATTGCTTCAAACAAGGCCTACTTTTGGCGGTAATATACTTGCAACGATTATAACAAGAAATGCAAGGCCGCAAATGGCAACGGTAAGGCCGCATGTAATGGAAAAAGCAGAAAATTACAGTGATGAGGGTTATAAAGATAAACTGGAAAATGTTATACTGGATACTGAAAACTTCAAGTCAAAGTATAAACTTTTAGGTACTGAAAAAGAATCAGGGCAGAGCATTAATCTGACTGATTATGATGTGGTTGTTTCAGGAGGAAGAGGAATGGGCGGCCCTGAAAATTTTGCCCTTTTAAAAGAGCTTGCCGATCTTTTCGGAGGAGTAGTAGGAGCATCAAGGGCAGCTGTTGATTCAGACTGGATATCCTATCCTCACCAGGTGGGACAGACTGGAAAGACCGTAAACCCGAAGATTTACATTGCCTGCGGAATTTCCGGTGCGATTCAACACCTCGCAGGAATGCAGACATCAGACATCATAATTGCCGTCAATAAAGATCCTGATGCACCGATATTTAAGGTAGCAAATTACGGAATTGTAGGGGATGTTTTTGAAGTTGTCCCAAAACTGATTAAAATCATAAAAACAGGAAAAAACATCACATAAAGCCGTTTTGCTAAAATACTGATTTTTAAGCTGCATTTTTAAGCTTTAATTTCCATCAGGATAAAGGATTGCTGCTATTTTTTTATTTAATTAAATGGTCTTACAGTCTTAAATAAGAAACAGATTTAAGTTAAAATTATATGACAGTAAAAAACCTGTATATTTTTTACAACTTCAGTTATGCAAGGAGGTAGAATGCCAGAAACCGCAGATATTTACAGAGAAAATAAAATAAGGTTTTCAGAAAGGATTTTAAAAGTAGAAGAGAGCCCTACTTTAGCACTTGAAAAAAAAGCTGATGAAATCGACCAGATGCGCCAAAAAGAAGGAAAAAGCGTAATAAGGTTCGGCATCGGCCAGCCGGATTTTGATACTCCGGAAAATATAAAGACTGCTGCCAAACTGTCCATAGACCAGAACAAGACAAGATATACCGCCAGCACCGGCATTAAGGAGCTTAAAGAAGCTATAATTAAAAAACTGGCCCGGGACAATAATCTTTCATATGAAATCCCTGAAATACTTGTCGGTATTGGAGCAAAACAGGTACTTGATGATATTATGAGGGTGTTTGTTAACAAAGGCGACAGGGTAATAATCCCAAAACCTTTCTGGGTAAGTTACAGCCAGCAGGTAATAATGTCTGAGGGTATCCCTGAGTTTGTCGATTTCAACAGCGATTTAAGGATAGATATGGAGCACTTTTTAAAATCAGCTCAGAAATACGGAAGCGACAGGGGAGACGGCAGCGCCAGACTATTCATATTAAACAGTCCAAACAACCCTACAGGTTTAGTATGCAACCGTAAAGAAATAGAAGAAATCGGCCGGATATGCCTTAAGAACAATATTTTTATTATTTCTGATGAAGTTTATGAAAAATTCCTTTATGGAAATGCAGTGCATTACAGCATGGCAGCAATTTCAGATGAACTTAAGGCTATGACTATCACAATAAATGCAGTTTCAAAAACTTATGCCATGACCGGGTGGAGGATAGGATATTGCGCATGCGACCGGAAAATAATACAGCAGATGACCAAGGTCCAGGACCATTCTACTTCAAATCCATGCACTCCGGCGCAATGGGCAGCAGTAGAAGCTCTGGAAGGCCAGCAGGATTCTGTTGAAATAATGCGGAAGGAATACGAAAAAAGGCGCGATTATATATTTAAAAGAATACAGGAAATTGACGGGATGGAATGTGTACTCCCGGATGGCGCCTTTTATGTTTTCCCAAAAGTAAACAAGTTTTATAACAAAAAAATCAAGAGTTCATTTGATTTTGCAGGTGAACTGCTTCAAAAAGCTGCAGTTGCAGTAGTTCCAGGCGGAGCTTTTGGTGATGAAAACTATATCAGGATAAGTTATGCCACCACACTTGAGAAAATAAAAGAGGGAATGGACAGGATAGTAAATTTCTGCAAAGAAATCAGCTGAAATGCCTGATGAGGCTTGCATTAACAGAAAGTTTATAATTTCTATTTTTAACTGAAAGAAAAGACAGAAATGAAAAAGAAAAAACAGGGAAGGCATGAAGACAGGGATTTCCTTCAGGCAACCGGAAAGGGAAAAGACGATTTCACTCATACTGACCCGTGGAGGGTCCTTAAAATACAGAGCGAATTCGTGGATGGTTTTGACACGCTTGCAGGAGTTGGGCCATGCATTTCAATATTCGGGTCTGCAAGGATAAAACCGGACAATATGTATTATATTGCTGCTGAAAAAACGGCAGCTCTGCTTGCGAAAAAGGGAGTCGGAGTGATTACAGGCGGCGGTCCAGGCATAATGGAAGCGGCAAACAAGGGAGCATATGAAGCAGGCGGGCTTTCAATCGGTTGTAAGATAGAACTTCCATTTGAAGAGGCTACAAACCAGTACCAGAATGTTGCTCTTGAATTCCATTATTTTTTTGTAAGGAAGACAGTATTTGTAAAGTATTCTGTCGGATACATTATTTTCCCCGGGGGATTCGGCACACTTGACGAGTTCTTTGAAGCGCTTACCTTATCACAGACTCAAAAAATACAGCATTTCCCGATTGCGCTTTATGGAAGTGATTACTGGCAGGGATTGTATGAATGGATACATGAATGCCTTGAAGAAAGGCACTGTACAATAAGTCCTGAGGATACCGGCCTTTACAGGATTGTAGATACCCCGGAAGAAGCAGTGGATTTTGTAACAAAAGTCATACAGCAGAAGAAGGCTTTTTAGCTCCGGGTATTGGTTTTTGCCCTGGGTCTTATATATGCAATATGCACACTTACGCCAGCAGCGACTAATAAAAGAAGTATTCTTGCCCAGATTTGTTCAAGCGCGAATGCTGCTGATAATCCTATTGTAATCCACAAAATTATTATAGTTATTATTTTTATCTTAAAAGGAATGCCTTTACCTTCTCTGTAATTTTTCAGATATCTTCCAAATATCCTGTTGTTTATTAACCAGTTGTAAAAGCGGCTGGAGCTTTTTGCATAAAATCCTGCTGATACAAGTATAAAAGGTGTAGTGGGGAGAACAGGTATAAATATGCCTGCAATTCCAAGGCCCATAAAAAATGTGCCGGCAGAAATCAAAAGGACTTTCAAGAACTTCCTGTTTTTAGCTGCTGCGTTCATATTATCCATTATCAATTAAGTGAAATAAAAGATTATTTTATTGACTTTAAAAAATATTTATTTTTCATTATAACTTAATAAACATAATTTTTTAAATTACCCTGATTTTAATCTATTATTTATAATTATTATTTAGTAATTATATTTATTATCAATATATAATCAAACTGCTGCCGGAACTGGTCTGTCTTAAGGATTCTGGCGGCAGGCATTGATATAACTTTTCAAATTCTGAATCTTAAAATATGTGTGCATTTTTAAAACTTAAATGACAATTTTAAATCAGGGCTTGTAAAAATTTTATTTATTGAATAAAATCAATTGGTTTTGTTTATCTTTGGCATTAGTTAATGCATTTTTTTATAGGTTATGAGATACGACATATTGTTGTTTTTAATAGTCTTCGTGCCTGTCATAGGGTCATTTATTCTACCATTCATCGGGAAATTTTCCAGGCAATTGAGAAATATCCTGGCCCTTGCATTTGTAGCCGTTTCGGTGATTCTATCATGTATACTTCTTCCGGAAGTATTATCCGGAAACAATATAACTATCAATTACCCTTTAATACCGGGGCTGAGTTTTATCCTTCATGCTGATATGCTGGCAATATTCATGTCAATAGTGTCATCATTTATTGGTGCAATAATTGTCTTATATTCATTCGGCTATATAAGCCATTATGAAAACCAGGATGAATATTATATGATGGTTGTTTTGTTCCTTGGCTCTATGATGGGGCTTGTATTTTCAGGCAATCTTATTTTTATGTTCCTGTTCTGGGAAATCACAACAATAGCATGCTGGAGGCTGATAGGGTTTTTCAGGGGGAAATTGCAGGTTTTAAGAGCCGATAAGGCATTTTTAATAACTGTATTTGGCGCACTTATAATGCTGATGGGATTCGTCATTTTATACAGCCAGACAGGTTCTTTTGACCTTGCAGTAATCAGTAAATCTTTAAATGGTGCGCCTGTTTCAAATATTGTGGTCATACTGATTTTATTCGGCATTCTTTCCAAGTCCGCGACATTGCCATTTCACACATGGCTGCCTGATGCAGGCGTTGCCCCTTCACCGGTAACAGCTTTATTGCATGCTGCAGTCCTTGTTAAAATAGGAGTTTATGTTTTTGCCAGATTATTCATAGCGACTTTTAAATTCGGCGATGTCTGGCACACCGTCGTACCGGTCATAGCCGCAGTCAGCATGCTTGTCTCTGCGGGCGCGGCATATGTGGAAACTGACCTGAAGCGAATACTTGCTTATTCAACAATAAGCCAGATAAGCTTTATTTTTTTAGGCCTTGCAATGAGCAATTCAGTTGCAATTGCAGGCGGACTCTTGTATATACTGATGCACGGCCTGGCAAAAGGCGGCCTGTTTTTATGTGCTGGAATTGTTGAACAGAATACACACAACAAAGACATCACAAAAATGGGCGGCCTTATAAGGACAATGCCGGTAACAGCAATTGCATTTTTATTCTGCGCATTTTCAGTTATGGGCATTCCGCCATTCGGCGGATTCTTCAGTAAGTATATGGTTATCACAGGTGCAATAAATGACGGGCAGACAGCCATTGCAATAGTTTTCTTTTCAGGCGCAATACTTACGCTGTTATATCTTTTAAGGGTTTTCATGATGGTATTTCTCGGTGAGCCGAAGACGAGCCCGGTAAAAGAAAAATCGGCAACGATGATTTCAAGCGCGGCAATACTTGCAGTTCTTTCACTTGCAGGCGGGATATTCATAAAATATCCTGCTGAGCTGGTATCAACAGTAGTTCAGCAGATGCTGGGGATTATAAAATGATATATTTATTGACATTATTACCATTTATAGCAGGGTTACTGATTTTTGTGATACCAAAAAAGGCACAAAAAATAACCGGTTATTTCACATTGCTTGTTACCTGTGCAAACCTTGCTTATGTAATAACCCTTTTTAACCAGAAAATAACTTCATCGATACATTGGATGGGTTTTGGCGTGGATCTTTCTTTAAGGATAGACAGCTTCAGCAGCTTCATTATTCTTGCGGTAGCTGTATTCTGCTTCCTTATAACATTGTATTCCACGACTTTCATGAAAGACAAAAATAAATCAAACCAGTTTTTTGCATACCTGCTTATTTCACTTGCAATGACAAACGGGGCGGTAATTGCAGATAATCTTGTCCTTATGCTATTTTTCTGGGAAGGCCTCATGGTCACATTGTTTGCAATGATTCTAATAGGCAACAAAGATGCATTTAAAACTGCAGTAAAAGCGCTTGTGCTTGTGGGTGTTTCAGATTTATGCCTTATGGTAGGTATCGGCCTTACGGGTAAAATTGCAGGTACTCTTACAATGTCAAATATAACTCTTGACCTCACATCTACGGGCGGACTGGCATTTGTATTTTTAATGATAGGAGCAATTTCAAAAGCAGGTTCAATGCCGTTCCATAGCTGGATACCTGATGCTGCAGTTGATACGCATCTGCCTTTTATGGCTCTTTTCCCCGCGGCACTGGAAAAACTGCTTGGAATATATTTCCTTTCAAGGATATCCCTTGAAATGTTTAAGTTATCTCCTGCTTCATGGATATCAATAATGATGATGATTATAGGGCTCGTCACAATTATTTTTGCAGGGATGATGGCCCTTATACAGAAAGATTATAAAAGGCTTCTTTCATACCATGCAATAAGCCAGGTGGGCTATATGATATTCGGCATTGGCACTGCTGTTCCCGCAGGAATCGTTGGAGGGCTCTTCCACATGATAAATAATGCTCTCTATAAAAGCGGGCTGTTTTTAACCGGCGGTGCGGTTGAGAGGCAGACTGGTACAACTGAACTTAAAAAGCTCGGGGGGCTTGGCTCCAAAATGCCTGTCACATTTGCTGTTTTTATAATCACCGCAGCGTCAATATCTGGTGTACCTCCTTTTAATGGCTTCTTTTCAAAAGAACTTATATATGATGGCGCACTTGAAAGAGGAATGGTCTATTATATTATTGCAATAATAGGCTCATTTATAACAGCTGCATCATTTTTAAAACTGGGGCACGCTGTCTATATCGGCAAAGCCAGAGATGAAAATATAAAACCTAAAGAAGCTCCCGCAGCGATGCTGATACCAATGATAATTATTGCAGTTATCTGCATACTCTTTGGAGTCTATAATGCCCTGCCATTAAATTACCTGATACAACCGGCAGTTGGCGGGCACCTGCTTGAAGGGCACCATTTTGCAGGTTTTCCATCAAACATGATACTGGTAGCAGTTACAGGCATTGTACTTATTGCGGCATTTTTGAACCATCTTTATGGAGTAAAAAAATCCGGCGGCGGCCCTGGGGCAGCAGAGCACATACATCACGCTCCGGGATTGTCATGGATATATGATAAAGCAGAAAAAAGGTATTTTGACCCGTATGATATAGGCATTAAAGTGGCTGTCTTCTTTTCGAAGATATTGTTTAAAGTGGACAGGGCAGTCAACTGGTTTTACGATGTTTTTATTGTCAAAGTAACTTACTTCTTTACCGGAGTAATTAAAAAGGTGCATAATGGCCATTTTGCAATGTATCTTTCCTGGTCACTTATAGGCACTGTAATCATCATAATTATTTTTATAGTTTTACGTTAGTTAAAAGCAATTAATATATTAAATATAAGAGGGAAATATTTTTAGCAGATGTTAGCATTATTTGTTTTAGTACCATTAGCATTAGTATTAATACTGAATATCCTTCGTTTTGATTTTATCAAAAAGATATCATGCTGGACCGGGGTGCTTGCTGCTCTGGCCCAGATAGGATTTGTTTTGTTTGTCCCGATTGATAAACTTGCCAGCCAGTCAGGATTTTTTGGAAAATACTTTGCATTTAATTTTACAATGGACAGCTTGTCCAAATTAATGCTTTTAACAATTGGAATAGTAGTATTTGCAGCTGTACTTATCGGACAGTTTACTTATTCGGACGATACAAAAAGATTTAATTTCCTTAATCTTATGCTGCTTGCCCTGGCCGGGATGAATGGCATTGTAATGGTCTCAGACATCTTTTCATTATATGTATTCATTGAAATAGTTGCTGTAGCTTCCTTTATCCTGATATCGACTTATAAAGATAAGCTGGCTCTTGAAAGTACATTCAAGTATATAGTTCTTTCAATAGCTGCAACTGTATTTATAATGCTTTCAATTGCAATTTTCATGCTTCTTTCAGGAGGCACTTCTTTTGCATCAATCACCAGTATGTCAAAAAGTTATGCAGGCAGCCCGCTTATTATAATTGCAGTCTGCATGTTTATCAGCGGCACATTTACAAAAGGAGGGTTAGTGCCCTTCCATGGGTGGCTCCCTGATGCGCACTCTTCCGCACCAGGCAGTATTTCCATACTGCTCTCAGGCATAGTCATCAAAGTGACCGGTATTTATCCTTTAATCAGGATATTGAATTTAACCGGCGGGGGAGGAGATACTGTAAAAGACATCCTTCTTGTCATAGGAGCACTTTCCATAGTAGTCGGTGCGCTTGCATCACTTGGGCAGAATGATATGAAGAGGATGCTAGCTTTTTCAAGCGTCAGCCAGATGGGATATATAGTTTTGAGCCTTGGCACCGGGACTGCCCTGGGAATAGCGGGGGCAGTTTTCCATATTTTAAACCACGCTATTTTCAAATCCCAGCTGTTTGCCAATGCTGCCGCTGTAGAAAAACAGGCAGGCACAAGGGATATGAATAAACTGGGTGGCCTTGCGAAAAAGATGCCAATAACCGGGGGGACTTCAATAGTTGCAATGCTTTCTATTTCAGGCATACCGCCGCTATCGGGTTTCTGGAGCAAATTACTTATTATACTGGCGTTATGGCAAAGCGCTCATTACACGTATGCTTTTATTGCAGTAGTGGCAAGTGTTATAACACTTGCGTATTTTTTAATGCTTCAGAGAAAGGTATTTTTTGGACAGTTGGCCCAGGGGCTCGAAAATATAAAGGAAGCAAAAGCAGGACTAGTGCTTCCTGCAATAATACTTGCGCTTCTGACAATATGTATAGGGATTTTCTTTCCCTTTATATATAATAAACTGATTTTACCGATACAGTCTATTTTAAAATGAAATTTAATATGGGGAAAATAAATTATATGCTTAATTATATATTTATAACCTTTAGGAATTCTATTATAGAAACTGCGGGAGGGATATCTTGAGCCTTATAATAGGATTACTTGTTATATTGATAATAGCTGTATTGATGGTTATTTTTTCAACACGCTTGCTTATGTCTGCAATAAGCCTTGCAGTGACAAGTATTATAGTAACGCTTTTAATGTTCAGGCTTAACTCTCCGCTGGCAGCGGTATTTGAATTATCAATATGTGCTGGATTAATAACTGTAATATTTATTACTACAATAAGCTTTGTAAAGCCTGTAGCGGAAGAAGAATTGCTGATAACCTGGAAAAGGCGCCTGAAAAAATATATAGCATTGCCTGTAATACTTATTGTTGTAGGGCTGGTGATATCATTTTTACTCAAACCCATGGTCCTTGCTCTTCCACCTGTCCTGCAGGAAACAAATGTGGCATATACATTGTGGAACATAAGGCAGGTTGATATCATTGGCCAGGCCATTATACTGCTGGTGGGGGTTTTTGGCATAGTTGTATTATTCAGGGAGGGACAAAATAAATGAGTGCTGAAAATGCAGAAATCTTAAGGATTTTTATTCCGTTTATTATTTTGCTCCTGATTGCGGGTTTTTATTTTATACTTGCTACAAGGAACTTAATAAGGATATTGCTTGGGGTGGAGATAATAACCAAAGCTGCATTGCTTGCAATAATACTGGCAGGGTATGTGACAAACAATACAGCACTTGCCCAGTCTCTTGCAATAATTATGATAATAATAGAAGTTTTTGTTGTAGCCGTAGCAGCAGGTATTATCATACAGATATATAAAAAGACAGGTTCCGTAGACGCAAGAAACATAAGAAACCTCAGGGGATAGCATTAAAGAGGATTGTTAAAAAAGGATGAGCGTATAAATGATTGATAAAATATTATTACTGCCGCCAATTGTATTCTTAATACTTCTGGTAATCGGTTATGTTATTTCACTTAGCCTTTCAGGTCTTGCAGCCAAGGGCCATGCATCTGCAGGAAAGCTTGAGCAATATGCATGCGGTGAAGATATTCCAGCCCAGAACATCAGGCCTGATTACAGCCAGTTCTTCCCGTTTGCAATATTTTTTACAATCATGCACGTAGTGGCACTGGTGTTGACAACAATACCGATGAATTTTTCATCGGGATATGTACTGGAAGCAATTTTTATTTTAAGTGCGATGGTCGGGCTATTGATATTATTCAGGAGATAAATTATGGCATTGATTGAAAAACTGGTAACATGGGCAAGAATAAAATCACCATGGATAATACATTTTAATTCAGGGGCATGTAATGGTTGTGATATAGAAATACTTGCATCACTGACTCCTAAATTCGATCTTGAAAGATTTGGAGTATTGCTCAAAGGAACACCAAGACATGCCGACGTGCTGATTTGTTCGGGACCTGTAACCAGGCAGACAAGAGACAGGCTTATAAGGATATATGAACAGATACCGGAGCCAAAATTTGTTGTTGCTGTGGGCACATGTGCATGCTCTGGCGGGGTTTTTGCGGGATGTTATAATATTCTTGGCGGAATAAATACTGCAATACCGGTATCAGCCTATATTCCAGGATGCGCCGCAAGCCCACAGGCAATAATAGATGGCGTGGTAAAATTGCTTGGAAGCTTGAAGAAAAAATAATTAAATAAAAGAGGAAACTTATATGGACAAAGAAGAAGAAATAAGGCAGGGCCTGATTAAGAATTTTAATGTTCCTGAACAAAAAGCATGGGTGCCCAAACAAAGGAGGGTTTTTGTTGAGGTAAACATTGAAGATTTTAGAAAGGTCCTTGAATACCTTATGAAAGAAAATAATTTTGATACGCTCTGTACAATTACAGGGCTGGATTACGGTGAATCAATTGGGATGATCTATCACCTTACAAGGCAGGATGGGATTGTCGTAAATTTGAAAACAAGCGTACCCAGGGAAAATCCGGTAATACAATCCATAATCAGTTATTTCCCTGCAGCAGAGCTTTATGAAAGGGAAGTCGTTGACCTCCTTGGTGCAAAGGTTGA
>Ga0209609_10000263_pt1 | contig 31549 bp, 26 predicted proteins | sample LakKivw325mmetaG_FD_184136 | JGI IMG/M metagenome (GOLD analysis project Ga0209609, IMG submission 184136) | Anoxic lake water microbial communities from Lake Kivu, Rwanda to study Microbial Dark Matter (Phase II) - Lake Kivu water 325m metaG... | ecosystem: Environmental > Aquatic > Freshwater... | reverse complement strand
CTCCCCCTTTATCCCCCTCCCTTTACAAGGGAGGGGGAATTAGTTATTTTAGAGGGACTTCGTCCCTCTAACACTCTCTATAATGTATTTGGGGCTGACACCCCTCTTAGACACTCCTAATTGAGTAAGCTCTCATCAAAGGAGGACGGAGTCAAAGCCACGGAGAAACGAAACATGATAATCTGTGTCACTAATCTATCTGAACTAGCTCATAGAGACAAAAGAAAGTGGTGGTTTGAACTGGGGGCTGTTATAATCTCAAAGCAAAAGGGGAGGGCTGGCGATTTATAACCTAATTGGGAACTATATTGAGGTATTAAAGCCTCGCCAGAGCAGCCTATTAACCTTCATCGGTATCTGTTCGGCTATCATAGCCGGCGATGGTAATCTCTCCTTGAAACTGCTTATTATTGCGCTGACCATTTTGCTGGCTAGTGCCGGGGCTAATGGGCTAACCAATTATTTAGACCGTGATGTTGATGCCAAGATGAGGCGCACCCAGAACCGGGCTCTGCCGTCAAAACGCATTTACCCTGCGGAAAAGGTCCTGCCGCTGACAATAGGGCTGGTTATCATCGGTCTGGGGCTCGCCTTTTATTTGCACTGGCTTTGCTTTTTAGCTGACCTGGTTGGTACTGCCTCTGCCCTGGTTTGGCGAAAGAGGTGGACTTGCGTTTTTCCCCAGGGCATGGTTACCGGCTGTGCCCCAGTCCTTATGGGGTGGCTTGCCATTAAGCCTGCCTTTAGCCTGGAGATATTGCTCCTTGCCATTCTTATTGCCCTATGGCTACCGCTTCACGTCTGGAGCGTAATGATTGCCAATAGGGAGGACTATATTAGTGCCGGGCTAAGCTACTTCCCAATGAGCTGGCAGCCTAAAGACGCAGTAAAGGTGCTACTGATATTTGCTCTAGCGCTTTATGGTGCCTCGGTTGCCCTCTATTTTGCCGCTGGCTTTACCTGGCTCTATTTATTGCTCGGCAATCTGCTAGGTGTTATGATGGCTTATGCCAGTTCAAGACTGGTAATCTCTGGCGCTTCACGAGATGCCTGGCGGCTGTACAAGCTATCTGCTTTCCCATATCTGGGGGGGATCTTCCTTACCATGTGTCTTGATATCTGGCTATGAGGTATTAAGTAAAATCTAGGGTATAATCTAGACGAATAAGAAGTGGAGAAAGAGGGAGTAAATTGGTGACTGAGTCAAAGGTACCGGAGCGTATAGGCAGGCTGGAGGAGCTTGCCCATAACTTGTGGTGGAGCTGGCACGAGGAGGCACGAAGATTGTTTCGTGCCCTAGATTACCCGCTGTGGAGGATGAGCGGTCACAACCCGGTCAAGGAGTTACGTGAGGGCAGTCGGGATAAATTGCAAGCCGCTGCCACCGACCCTTCTTTTCTCGCTTTATATGATTCGGTAATGGCAGCATTTGATGCCGATATGACAACTTCAGATACTTGGGTGACCACTAATTACCCCCACCTGCTAAGAGGGCCTGTCGCCTATTTTTCAATGGAGTTTGCCATCCACAACTCCCTACCTATTTACGCTGGGGGATTGGGAATCCTAGCCGGTGATATCTGTAAGGAGGCAAGCGACCTTGGTCTGCCGCTAGTGGCAGTCGGGTTCATGTACCCTCAGGGGTACTTCCACCAGCATGTTTCCCTAGATGGCTGGCAGCAGGAGCTGAACGGGGAACTCAATTTTGACGAGGCACCGATTAACCGTGCCCTATCGCCAGAAGGCAAGAGCGCCATAGCCGAGGTTCAGTTGGGCGATGTTAATCTGGCTATCGGAGTGTGGCAGGTAAGAGTGGGGCGCACCAACATCTATCTGCTAGATACCAACCTTGAGGGAAACCCCATGCAGTACCGGCAGCTCTCGGCCCGACTTTATATTGCTGACCGAGAGCTACGCCTTCAGCAGGAAATCGTCCTCGGGATTGGTGGGGTGCGTGTCCTGCGTACCCTAGGCATTAACCCACTGGTGTGGCATGCCAATGAGGGGCATACCGCCTTCATGATGCTGGAAAGGGTTCGGGAAGAGGTGGCTAGAGGAACAAGTTTTGCCGAGGCAGCAAGCCGGGTGCAGGCAACAACAGTGTTTACTACTCACACGCCGGTACTGGCTGGCCACGATGTCTTCCCTGCTGAGCTAATAGATAAGTACCTTAGACATTACTGGGAATCCCTTGGCATTGACCGGGAAACATTCTTTCAGCTCGGGCAGCAGGATAGCTCCGGTGACCAGGCTTTCGGTATGACCCCACTTGCCTTGAGAATGGCTGACCAGCGCTGTGCTGTGAGCCAGCTTCACAGGCAGGTTAGCCAAAGAATGTGGCACGGGCTTTGGCCAGAGGTTCAAGAGGATGAGGTACCGATATCCCACGTGACCAACGGGATACACGTGCCCACATGGATTGCTCCGGAACTATACTCCCTCTTCGAAAAGTACCTTGGAAAGGACTGGGTAAAGGAACACGATGACCCTGGACTGTGGGCACGCTTGCTGGAAATCCCGGACGATGAACTATGGGCAGTTCGTCTGCGACTGAAGCGTAAACTTGTCGGCGCTATTCGGGAGCGTATGCGGAGTCGGTGGGTGGAGGACGATGTGCCATGGCGACAGATTATGGCTATGGGGGCGGTGCTTGACCCAGAAGCACTGACCATTGCCTTTGTCCGCCGCTTCACCAATTACAAACGACCAACCCTAATTTTCCGGGACGTCAACCGTCTAAAGCGAATCGTCACTGACCAGCGGCGCCCGGTTCAGATTATATTTGCCGGCAAATCTCACCCTGACGACTTCCCGTCTAAATGCCTTCTTCAACAGGTGTACGCTCTGGCTACCGACCGTGAATTCCAGGGGCGAATAGTTTTCATTGAGGACTATGATATGCACATGGCCCATTACCTGGTTCACGGGGTTGACCTGTGGCTGAATACCCCCCGCCGCTTACGGGAGGCCTGCGGCACCAGCGGCATGAAGGCAACACTGAATGGTGTGCTCCATCTGAGTGTTCGCGATGGATGGTGGGACGAAGGCTACAATGGCAGTAATGGTTGGGCACTGGGTAGCGACCTTCATACCGTCGAGCCAGAGGAGGAAGACGAGGTAGATGCCGAGGCACTCTACCGCCTGTTAGAAGAGGAGGTCGTGCCCCTCTACTACGCTCGCGACCGAACCGGCGTGCCCCGCGGCTGGATTCGCCTCGTCAAAGAGGCGATTCGTTCCATCGTGCCTGTCTTTTGCACCCGGCGAATGCTCAAGGAATATACCGAGCGAATGTACCAGGCAGCCGCCCAGCGAGCCCAGAGCTGACCATCATGTAGTCCGTATTGACAGTTTTTCCCCTAAGGAGGCAAACTGGGTGAGCCACTCTCTGTCGGCTTTAGTCCTTTTCCTGTATTCGGGGTAGGTGGTCTGTAGCATTTCGTAGTAAAGATTCTGCACCTTCCACAAATCCACAGCAAAGGGCGTAGACCGAGCCAGCTCTACCGCAGCTACCAGACTATTGAGAAGAAAAATGTCATCAGGGTTGGACACGAACCCAGCCATCATTCCCCTCAGGGTCTGCTGGAGCAGATAGCTAAGACCCTCGGTATCAAGTTCAACGTTCCATGCCCTCGTCTCTTCCAGAAGACCTTTGATTCGCTCCACATCCAGAGTTTCACCACTCAACGCCCGGCGTAGGTCAGTGTTCAGGATAAACTCAGCAGCCGAATGAAATGCCCTGGGTAGCGGATTCCCCATATCGGTGAGGAAGCGCATCGGCGGGTAATGCTGTTCATAGAGTTGACGAAAGGCTGCTTCAATCTCAGACAGGGTAGACCCCAGGATGCTATCTATGACTTTGCGCTGCTCATCCCGGAAAAGAGACTTAAGGGAGTAGGTGGAGGTGCCAAAGTGCTTGTCTAGGAGCCGGATGACTTCAGGGAAGTCTGCCCCAGAGAAGGTCTGGGTTACCTCCTGAACCATTGCTCGGTATGCCTCTTCTCCCCGATACTCCCGAATGCCGGCATTTAGATTGTGGTTGCCCAAATGGAGCACGCCGTAGCTCAGCACAGCAGATTCCTGCGTGGCTTGGGAGGCGACTTTAACCCGCCCCACCGCCAGCTTAGCTCTCCCGAGCTCGGAACTCTGGCTGTCCTCAACGTCTATAAAGTAGCAATATACCTTCGCCTCCTTGCCGTAATCCTTAAACAGGGAACTCACGGCATAATGGGCGGCAACCTTTGTCAGGTCTACCATAGCCGGCTTTATGAATTTCTCATAAATGTGACGACCGTCACCGTACTCGGGGAGGTTGCTCTTGGCTTGCTCAAGGAGCTGGAGGAAGCGGGGTTCAATGGCATCACCGAGGAGTTCTTCAGCCAACTGAACCACTCGTCCGGCGTACTGGACGACCTGCGCCGTTTCAATGCCGGCGAGCTCGTCAAAAAACCAGCCGCAACTGGTGTACATGAGCATGGTATGGCGCTGAAGCTCCAAGAGCTTAAGCACTGTTATTTTCTCAGTCTCATTGAGTTCACTAATGGCATGCTGGCTCAGGAATCGCTGCACGCTCTCTGGTGAGCGGTCAAGGACTACCTCAATATAATTGTCACGGGCAGCCCACGGGTCGTTTAAGAACTGGCGTGCCTTTTCTTCGTATTTGGGAGATACTGTATCGCGCAGCCAGTCCAGAGCCTGGCGCAGTGGGGCTCTCCATGCCTGATTCCATTTTGGATGCCTGCCGGCGTTGCAGCCACAGTCGCTTCGCCACCGTTCAATCCCGTGGCTACAGCTCCAGGATGTGTTCTCAATAATTTCTACCTCATATGTCGGTGGGTATTTCTCCAAGTACTCCCCATAATTAGTAATTTGTGCCAGATTGTTGGTTTCAATATAGTGGAGAGCGTAAGCCAGCGCCATATCGCCAAAACGATGGTGATGTCCGTAGGTCTCGCCATCGGTGGCGATGTGAACTAACTGAGGCTTGGTGTGCGCCTCAGAGAAGGCACCGGTGAGGCGGAGGGCAAAGTTCTCGCCACTGGCAAGCAGACCCTCAAAGGCAACACCACGGGCAACAGCCTCATTGTAGAAAAAAAGGCTGAGCTTCCGACCGGAGGGCAGGTGAAGCTCATAAGCCATTGTCGGGTCGATGCCTCCGTCACTGACCTCATCCCAAGTATCGGTGCCAATTTGGCGCACCCGACTAGCCTGACGTTGGGCAAGGATGGTGAACTGAAGCCCCAGCTCAGCCAGTATGTCCAGAGTCTCCAGGTCCACCGCCGTCTCCGGGAGCCATATCCCCTCTGGCTTTCGCCCAAAGCGGTGTTCAAAGTCCCGGATTCCCCACAGCACCTGGGTGTACTTGTCCCGCCGGTTGGCCAGGGGCAGAATGATATGGTTATAGCCCTGAGCCAGGGCTGATCCATGCCCGGAGAAGGTCTGCTGACTTTCTCGGTCAGCGTCAAGAATTGCCTTATAGACCTCCGGGTTGTTCTGTTCCATCCAGGCAAGAAGGGGCGGGCCAAAGTTGAAGCTAATCTTGGTGTAATTGTTGACAATCTGGGTAATGTAATTCTCGCCGTCCAGAATACGTGACGCTGCGTTAGGCGCATAGCACTCGGCGGTTATTCGCTCATTCCAATCGTGGTAAGGATGGGCTGAGTCTTGTAGCTCGACAAACTCCAGCCAGGCGTTTTCTCGCGGCGGCTGGTAGAAATGGCCGTGAATGCAGATATAGCGTTCCATCTAAACCTCCTCTGCCCTCCACCCTCATGGCTATCTCCCTTTGCTCTTAAAGAACACGGCTCCCAGGGGAGGCAGGGTGAGGTTGAGGGAATAGGGGCGGCCATGGTAAGGAATTGGGGCTGCCTCCACCCCACCCAGATTGCCATGACCACTGCCTCCGTAGTAATTAGCGTCACTATTAAGAAGCTCCACCCAGAAGCCGCCACGCGGAGCACCCACCTGGTAGTTGAAGCGAGGCATCGGGGTAAAGTTACAAACAGCCAGCACGATGTCGCCCGTTGACTTCCCTCTGCGGATGAAGCTGATGACGCCCTGTTCAGTATCGCTGCAATCAATCCACTCAAAGCCGGCTGGCTCGCAGTCAAGCTGGTAAAGTGCCGGTTCACTGCGGTAAAGTCGGTTCAGGTCTTCTACCCACTTTTGTATCTCAGCGTGCCGCTGGTAGTTAAGAAGGTGCCAGTCCAGGCTCTCATCATGATGCCACTCCCCCCACTGCCCCAGCTCTCCTCCCATGAAGAGCAGTTTTTTCCCTGGCTGAGCATACATATAGCCGAAAAGAAGTCTCAAATTGGCAAATTTTTGCCAGTCATCCGCCGGCATCTTGCTCAGGAGTGAACCCTTGCCGTGCACCACCTCGTCATGGGAAAGGGGCAGGACAAAGTTCTCGGTAAAAGCGTAGAGCATACGAAATGTAAGCTCGTTGTGGTGGTATTTCCTGAAGATAGGGTCATGAGACATGTACTGCAGTGTATCGTGCATCCAGCCCATATCCCATTTTATGCCGAATCCCAGGCCACCGACATAGGTCGGCCGAGACACCATGGGCCAGGCAGTGGACTCTTCGGCAATGGTCTGGACATCGGGATAGTTTTTATACACTTCCTCATTGAAGCGCCGCAGGAAAGCTATAGCCTCAAGGTTCTCCCGCCCCCCATACTTGTTAGGCATCCATTCCCCCTCCTTCCGGGAGTAGTCCAGATAGAGCATAGAGGCGATAGCATCAACACGCAGCCCGTCCACATGGTACTTGTCCAGCCAGAAAAGAGCGCTACTAATGAGAAAACTCTGCACCTCGCTGCGACCATAATTGAAGACGAAGCTAGTCCAGTCAGGGTGGAACCCCTTCTGGGGATAGGCATGCTCATAGAGATGGCTACCATCGAAGAAACCCAGCCCGTGCTCATCGGTGGGAAAGTGCGACGGCACCCAGTCCAGGATGACGCCGATGCCATGCCGATGCAGATGGTCAACGAGGTACATGAAGTGCTGGGGTGTGCCATAGCGACTGGTGGGCGCAAAGTATCCCGTAATCTGGTAGCCCCAGGAGCCGTAGAAGGGGTGCTCCATGACAGGAAGGAACTCTACATGGGTGAAGCCCATCCGCTGGACGTATTCAGCAAGTTGAGGTGCTAACTCACGGTAGGTGAGGGAGCGGTGCCCCTCTTCAGCCACCCGCCTCCAGGAGCCAAGGTGCACCTCATAAATAGCAATAGGCATATCCAGCTTATTATGCCCACGCCGCTTCTCCATCCACCCCTGGTCTCCCCAGGCATATTCCAAGTCCCAGACGATGGAGGCGGTCTTGGGTGGCGCCTCACTATAAAAAGCAAACGGGTCTGCCTTACCTACTTTGTAGCCCCGGTGGCGAGAGGCGATACGATACTTGTAAATGGCGCCCTTACCAACTCCTGGAACAAATCCCTCCCAGAGCCCTGACCGACCTCGGGGAGACAAAGGATGGCTGGCTTTATCCCAGCCATTAAAGTCGCCCATAACAAACACCTGCTCAGCATCAGGCGCCCAGACGGCAAAATAAGTCCCTTCCTGACCATCAATAGCCAGTGGGTGGGCTCCCAGCTTCTCATACAAGCGGAAGTGAGAGCCTTCGTTAAAAAGGTAAAGGTCATCTTCAGTCAGGAGGGTCACCCCGGATGAAACCGGCGGTGTTCTAGCCTCTGACCGGGAACTTCGCCTCGGCCTGGTCTCTTTTTTCTGTGTCATCGCTGGTACCTGTCTTGCTTCCGGAGGCGGTCTATACTCCGCAGTATATCAATTACTTGAGGCATGTGGCAAAACTCTTTAAGACTGTAGCGCGCCTTACGTCGCCAGTTGGGGTATTCTTCCTTTGTGCTGGGTATATTCTGGGGCTGTGTCTCTAGCCACAAATCCTCTAAGTTAACCAGAACTACCTTGGCTCGGCTGGCACTGAGGAGGTCTAAGCAGGCTTTGAGAGCGGTAGGGGCATCCACAGTCTGCTTAATCCCGCCCCTGTGCTGCAAAAACGCCGCCAAACTTTCCCTGATAGCTTGGCGGCTTTCTTTCTCCTTTGCTGCCTCTGCCCTGTCCAGCAGCCCAAGCTCAAGCCGCTGTTCAATGTCTATCCCCTGCCAGAATGCGGCGAAGGGGGGCATATCATGCGTATTGAGACTGGCTATAGAATTGGACAGGATTCGCCGAAGTGCCATTTTGGGATTGGAGGCAAGCTCATAATGCATCACACACATGCGATAGAGGCCATGTTGGCTCATGGCTGGTCTGACCTCGGGCGGCACAGTACCCAGGTCCTCGCCAACAATAAGGGTCCTATTGCGATGGGACTCAAGGGCTAGAATGGCGTAGAACTCCTCAGCCCGGTAGCGCACATAGACCCCCTGGCTGGCTTCTAGTCCGTTCGGAATCCAGAACAGCCGGTGGAGGCCCATTACATGGTCAATGCGAAGGATGTCGGCGTGCTGAAGATGGTGGTAGAGATAGGCGATGGGGTAGCGGTAGCCCTGCTCCCTTATCCTTTCCGGATGCAGAGGCGGGAACTCCCAGTTCTGTCCCGTGGTGAAGACGGTATCCGGGGGCGCGCCTACTGAGACATTCAAGGCAAAGACGCTCTGCTCCCGCCATACATCATACCCGTCAGGATGAACGCCCAGCGGCAAGTCAAGATAGAGCTGTAGACCTTTCTCCCTGGCTTTTTCCGAGAGGGCTTGGATTTGCTCATGGGCTAACCACTGAACATATAGGTGGTAGCGCCGACTTTCCTCATCATAATCGCCCTCCTTCAGGACACCTCCCCGAAGCGGCTGAGGCCAAGACCGCCAGGAGCTACGCTGCTTTTCACCGGTAGCCCGGAAGCGAGCATAGTCATCCGCTACCGGATAAGCCTCAGCGAAACGCCGAAGGGCATAAAGGCGGTCGGATGCCTCAGCAAAGAAGCACCGACATAGCTCTTCCAAGACCTGGCGCTTTAATGCCATCTGCCGGCGGTAATCTACCAGGGATAAATTACGCAGAGCCTTAATCTCCTGTTGGAATTGAGATGATGCCAGGAGTGCCTGTGCTGGAGGACATTTTTGCAGCTCTGGCACCCTGGTTATATCCAGATAAAACTCGTCCCATAGCAAGCGGCTAGCTGGAAGATAAGGGCTAGGCTCATAGCCCTTATCTAGTAAGGTGGCTAGGAGAGGCAAGGTAGCTATTATCCGCCCGTCTATCTCGGCAAGCCACGCCATCAGAGCCTCCATATCGGAAAAGTCGCCACTTCCCCAGCTCCGCTGAGTATGCAGGGCATACAAGGGGACAAAGACCCCCCACACCCGATTTGCCAGCTCCCCTTGAGGGGTGTAAGCCTTAAGCGGTGCCGAAATGATAAGGCTTTCTTCACACTTTCCCGAAACCTCCAGGCTAAACTGATGATATCCCCACGGTAGCCCATTTGACAAAGGGAGCTGTTTGACTACATATTGTGCCCCCTCCACCTCCGCAGTCTCAAGTAGTGGTAGGTCGGCTCCATGCCATTCCCACTGCCGCCGCTCACCACTCTCCAGCCTCAATTGACAGCTCAAAACAGAATCGGCTGTGTTTGACGGAAGCCGCACTTTCATTAGGAACGGCTCCCCGTCCCAGGCGATGGCCACAGGCTCCAGCGGTCGCTGCCAAACTGCCTGCCACCGTTCCCGCCACGCCGAGGGAACATCTTGAAGACTGGCTAAGGGGGCGCCTAGAAACCGGAGCACCAGCAGCAGGGCTTCCACTGAGGCTTGGTGACGACGGTACTCCATATCATAATAAGCCGGCTGAATGCCGTAGAGGCGGGCGAGCCGGTGGAGAAACCGGAGGCTAGAGCGCAAGTTCATTCTTCGACTTCCAACAGCGGCAAGATACCCTGCCAGCGGTCATTGACCAAAAACTTCATAGGCGTCCCTGTCTATACGTTCCTTCATCTTGATAAACTCAGCTTCGTTCTCTTGGTTACATTATACCCTACTTAACCTCGGTTGGTAAGCTGGAGCTTCATTTGCTGCCCAACTACTTGGACTGCGGCATGAATACTAACGCCAGGACATTCATCAAAGACAGGCAAATTGCGGCACTACGCAGGGGGTGCTATACTCCTACTGTAATCTGCGGAGCAGTCCAAAGGCGTAAAAAGCAAATGGTGAGGAAGGTTAAATATTTTTCTACTTCCATACCCCTTATTACGGCTATGATGAATTATTTTTGAATTTGGAGGAAAAGCGAGAAATTATCAAGCGGATATTATCATTAAAAAGAAGGGGTTATAAAATATTCAATTCATTCGCCTGTTTAAAAGGTGTTTACCAAGACAATTGGGTGCGGCCCTCTAGACTTTGCTACATCTATGCCGCCAATAAGTTATATCAATGCTGTCGAGCAATTGACAATAGTGATGCCTGTAGAAATTGTGGTTACTTGGGGTATCCTGAGATTATTTATATTCTAAAGTTAAGACCAAGTGCAATTATTTTTTCCGCCTTAAACTATCTCCCACAAAAGTAAATGATAGTAGATTTTGTAACCAGAACCATAAGAAGAATCCTAGTTGGTAAGGAACAGAGGTTTATCTTTACCAGGAAGGATAATATAACTATCCCGTCACTTAGCAAGATTGATTTATATATTCATATCCCTTTTTGCAAAAACATGTGTCCCTATTGTCCTTATAATCGAATAAAGTATGATAAGAATCTGGTTGGTCCTTACACAAGAGCAGTATTGAATGAGATTGAGCAATACTATTTAAGGCTGGGGAAAATTGAAATTTCGTCGATTTATATCGGCGGTGGCACACCGACAACTTTAATTGATGAACTGGGTGTAATTTTAAAGTCTATAAGGGAAAAATTCGCCATCGCTGGCGATATTTGTATTGAGACAAGTCCAAGCGACTTGAGTGAGGACATTATACGAAAGTTAAAGGGCTTTGGGGTGGATTTGATTAGCATTGGGGTACAGAGTTTTGATGATGAGTTTTTAAAGATTCTGGGCAGAAATTATGATGCGGCCAAGGCCTATTCTACGGTTAATCTTGCTTTATCTTCAAATTTTAAATCGGTGAATATTGACTTGATGTTTGCCTTACCGGAGCAAAATATTGAGGAGGTGGTAGATGACTTGAATGAGGCGGTAAAAATAGGGGCAAACCAGGTAACGACCTATCCTTTGTTTACTTTTCCTTACTCCTCTGTTGGAAGATACCTAAAAATAAGAAGGGTAAAGATGCCCAATATATTTAAGCGAAGGAAAATGTATGAGGAAATCCACAACTTCTTTATCCAAAACGGCTACCATAGGGTTTCCGTTTGGGGGTTTAAAAAGGGTAGCTCGCCAAGGTATTCCTCGGTTACCAGAGATACCTATATTGGCATTGGCGCCGGAGCTGGCTCAAGGTTGCCTGACGTTTTTTATTTAAATACCTTTTCCGTCAAGGATTATATCGAGACTGCTTTAACTGGGAGATTGCCCATAGCCTTAACCATGAATATGACTCCCAAATTAAGAAAGTACTACTGGCTCTATTGGAGATTCTATGATACCTATATAGATAGACAGAGTTATTATGAAATATTTGGGGAAAATATAAGGTTGAAAGCCATCTTCTGCATTGCGAAATTACTCGGTTTATCTAAAGAAAATCAAAATCAAATTGAGCTTACCGAAAGAGGGGCTTTTTATATCCATTTGCTTCAAAATTATTTTGTTTTGAATTACATTGATAAAGTTTGGTCGGTGGCTATGAAGGAACCATGGCCCGACAAAATAGAAATATAACCCGAACTTTTCTTTCACCCTGATATCCATAAATTGGTTCTCCTCTCTGCCATTCCAATTGTTAGATACTCACTTTGTCACTTTGCAAATATCTTTTAATCAAGCCCCACACATAATTAGCTATAGCTGGGGAAGCCGTCAAACCGGGGGACTCAATCCCGATGAGATTGATAAATCTTGGTAAGCCTTTATCGCTTTCATCCCTAATCACGAAGTCCTTGACATCTCCTCCAGGCTCTTGAAGCTTTGGCCTAATACCAGCCATCTCCGGTTCTAGGTCATCATATTCTATAAAGGGTAAAAATCTTCTTACCGAATCGTAAAACAGTTGTTTGTGTTGATTGTCAACAGCATAATCTATGCTATCTACATATTGGATGCTGGGGCCTAGTCGCATCCTGCCTTCCAGGTCAAAGGTAATATGTATCCCGACGCCGGTGATTTTTGGTGGGGGCACCGGATATATTAACCTCTTGACTAATGTACTTCGGCTACTCTTTATGCTGAAATACTCCCCTTTGCAGTAGTGTAACTTGTACCCCGCTTTGGCTATATCTATTCCAGCCAGCCCAGCCACTTTATCACTGTGAAGCCCAGCACAGTTTATTAGGATCTTCGTGGTAAAGGAAGATTCTCCTGTGCTATCTTGTATAGTGACTTTATACCCGTCAGCTATTTTTTCTATTCCCACTACCTTTGTTTGATAGACTATTTGACCCCCCTCATCCTTCGCTTTAGCAATGAAGTATTTCATTAACCCGTGCGAGTCAATAATGCCGGTTGATGGTGATAGAATAGCAGCAACCCCCTCTATGTTGGGCTCTAATTCCTTAATCTCCCGCTTTGACAGTATCCTCAGACCTTCGGTGCCGTTTCTCCTGCCTCTCTCCAGCAGTGTTTGTAATTCCCCAGCTTCTTCATCACTTGTCGCCACTATCAACTTTCCCACTCTTCTATGACCTATGTCATATCGTTCACAGAGTTCATAAAGGGTACGATTTCCAGCGACACACATTTTCGCCTTTAACGAACTCTCAGGATAATAGATGCCAGAGTGAATAACCCCGCTCTGCCTGCTGCTTATTTCCAGGCCAAACGTCTCATTCTTTTCCAGCACATAAACTTCCCTGTCTTTGCTCGCTACCTGTGCCGCTATTGCTAACCCCACCACACCAGCCCCAATGATAGTAATATCAGCCCCATACATCATGCTAATGCACCTTACGATGAGTAAAACCATATTTAGGCAAACTCGTTTGCACCTTTTTCTGGTAAATTCAAGTTCCTGTTTTCAATAAGTATAACACAGTGGACATGATGGCCGTGGTTCGCCAGTTACCTACGAGGGAATTATTGTCCAAGTTTAGTTAGTACAATAACTATCGGCCACACAGCTCGCTGGACTACCAGACCCCAGACGAGTTTGCCAGGCAATACTACGAAAAGAACCAAGTGGAGGCTAGATCAGCATTGGAAACAGCAGGGATTCTCTCATTGTAGGTGGTACTAAAAGTGGGGGCAACCCAAGAGTTCTGGCTTTTTCATTATCTCAAAGGTGTAGTTCTATAATATCGCCGTCCTCAAGGATGTGGTCTCTCTTTGCCATGATGCCTTCATGTTTGCCTGAGCCCCAGATGCGGGCATATTTGAGCTTGGATATGAAATCCTTATGCACTTCGGCGGCGGCATCCTCCAGGGTACTCCCCCGGCTAAGGACTATCGGGTCGGTAAGGTCGGGCTTTTTCCCCGGTGCCTTGGTATATACACGGATAATATCAAGCACCTGATAGATTTTGTGCTTGAGCTCTTCCAAACCTGTCCCTTCTTTGGCTGAGATGGCGATAACTGGAAATTGCTCTCCATATTTATTCTTCAGAGCGGTGTAATTCTGGTTGGCGTTATTCAGGTCTAGCTTGTTGCCAATGATTAGTGCCTTCTTATGCCATATAGAGAACTCTAGTTCTTCCCTAGCTTCTGCATCACTAATTACTATTCTCATGTTTTCTAGCTGGGTGATGATAGTCTCCATTTGTTCTAGTGGGGCGTCAGCTAAATCAACCATAATTAGTAGGACATCTGCCTGTCTCAGCATCGGCGGTAGCCAGAAGTCAATGGCTTGCGGCACCAGGGGCGGGGTATCAATCAACTGTATCTTTATGTTCTCAAACTCCATCATTCCCGGGGTGGCGCTGTGGGTGGTGAAGGGGTATTCAGCCACGGTTGGCGAGGCATTGGTGATGCTGCAAACAAGCTGAGATTTGCCGGCATTGGGCAAGCCGATTACCGCTACCTGGGCTGCCCCCTCCTTCTCAATAACCATTGACATCCGCTTGGTGGCTAACTTTTTCTCTGACGCCTCGGTCAGCTTGGCAATTTTGGCTCTTAGCTTAGCTCGGAGGTGGTCAGTCCCCTTATGTTTGGGCATAATCGCCAGCATTTCTTCCAGGGCGACTACCTTTTCCGGGATAGTCTTAGCCAATCGGTAGTTTTTTTCAGCTTCAAAGTATTGTGGTGGTAGATTAGCTGGCATTGCTCCTCCGGGTTCCCAGAAAAATTGTAGATTCTTCTGGGTAAATCATAGGTACTCCTTTATTTTCCTAGCCAGGCTCAGGGTCATGCCCCTAGTGGCAGCTAACTCTTCAAGGGAAGCCTCCTTGATGGCTTTAACTGAGCCGAACTGCCGCAGTAAAGCTCGCTTACGCTTGGGTCCGATACCGGGGATAGTGTCCAAAGCCGAGGCAAAGGCTTTCCTTTTGTGTATTCTATGGTGATAGCCCAGGGCAAAACGGTGTGCCTCATCCCTGAGACGCTGAAGCAGTTGCAGACCAGGCGAAGACCTAGGCAAGGTGATGGGCTTTGTCTTTTGAGGGATAAAAATCTCCTCATTTTCTTTGGCTAAGCTGGCGATGGGGGTAGAGCCAGCCCCCATTTCCTGCATGGCTTCTCGGGCGGCGCTAAGCTGCCCCTTACCGCCATCAATGAGGACGAGGTCGGGCAGGATTGCCCAGGTATCTGAGGCGGAAGCACCACTAGCCCGCTTGAATCGTCGCCTGAGCACCTCCCGGAGCATAGCATAGTCGTTGGCGGCAGACACTGTTTTGATTCTGAACCGCCGGTAGTGAGCTGGCTTTGGTTTCCCTCGGTCAAAGACCACCATGCTGCCTACCGCTGCCATTCCCTGAATATCCGAAATGTCATAGCCTTCTAGGCGAGAAGGTAACCGAGGTAGCTGGAGTTCCCGTTTTATTTCCTCCAGTGCCGTAGATAGGGCTGCTGGCGAAGCTAGCTGCTTAATCTTTAGTTGTTCCAAACCTTGCTGAGCGTTTTGGGCAACGATGTTCACCAGTTGCTTTTTATTTCCCCGCCGTGGCATTTGAATATTGACCTTGCCTCCCCGCTTACCTTGAAGCCAGCTCTGAATCGTAGCCATGTCTTCTACCGGGTGCTGGAGCAGCAATAATGGCGGGATATGGGGGCTGGAAGCGTAAAACTGCTTAATGAAGCTGGTCATGATTTGGCTTGGCTCTTCATACCGGGTTCCTTGTAGCAAAAAACTCTCCCGACCGATTAGTTTACCGCTGCGGATAAAGAAGACCTGAACATAGGCCTGGTCTTTATCGCTGGCAAAGGCAATAACATCCTGTTCTCCTTTCACCGTGGTGGCGATTCTTTGCCCTTCAATAACCCTCTCCACAGCCTGGATTTGGTCTCTAAACATGGCAGCCATCTCAAAATCTAAAGCTTCAGCCGCCTTAGTCATCTTGCTCTCCAGCTCCTGAACCACCCTTTCCTGCTTCCCTTCGAGGAAAAGGATTACCTGCTTTATTACCTCGGCGTATTCCTCCCGGCTCACGGCACCAATGCAGGGGGCAAGACAATGCCCGATGTGGTACTCAAGGCAGGGGCGGGGGTCAGTGCCAGTGATGGGCTTTGAGCAGGAGCGAAAGGGGAAGATGCCTTTTATCAGCTTTAGGGTTTGACGCACTGACTTGGCGCTGGCAAAGGGACCAAAGTAGCGCCCTTTGTCCTCCTCAAGGCGCCGGGTGATGTGCACCTTGGGCCAATCTTCATTAAGGTCTATCTTGAGATAGGGGAAGGTCTTATCATCTTTGAGCCGAACATTGTAACGGGGGTGGTGCCTCTTTATCAGGTTTAACTCAAGGACGAGAGCCTCTTGTTCTGAGGCGGTAACAAAGTAGTCAAGGTCATTGACCTTACTTACCATCCGTTGCAGTTTTGGCGTAGGCTTTTGCCCGGCGCCAAAATAGGAACTTACCCGGTGACGGAGGTTGGCTGCCTTACCAACATATAGTATATTGCCTTCGGCATCTTTCATCAGGTAGACGCCGGGGCTGTTTGGTAACCCTCTTATTTGCTCGGCTATGTAGGTTGCCGTCATATAAATCTATTTTAGCATAGCCTAGGCCAAGGGCAAAGAGTGAGCTAGTTCAGATAGGTTAGTGACACAGATTATTATGTTTCGTTTCTCTGCAGCATTGACCCCCTTCCCCTCTAGGGAAGGGGAAAGTAGTTTTAAGAGGGGGCGAAGCCCCCTCTTTTTTATTCCTCCCCCTCCCTTATAAAGGGAGGGGGACAAAGGGGGAGGGTTGCTAAGTAAATGGCTAAGGGGGTGAGGTGCAGAAAGTTGAGGTGTCACTAAGGTGTTGAACGAGTACAAAGGGCTGAATTTTCTTTTTAGTTATGTTAAAATAACATAAAACTATTGTAGAGAGGGTGAGTGGTGAAAGAAGCGATTGGCAGTTTTCTAAACTATCTGGCAGTAGAAAAAGGCTTTTCCGAAAACACCATAGATGCCTATCGGAATGACCTGCATCAATTGGCAAGCTTTGTTGAGGGGGAGGCTGCCAGGTGTGGCACTATTCTCCCGTGGGCTGGTTTTGACCGCCAGTCCATGCTGAGTTATCTCTCCGACCTTAAGGAGAGGAGGTATGCTCCGACCACGGTAGCTCGCAAAGTAGCTGCTATCAAGTCCTTCTTTGGCTTTCTGGTGGCTGAGGGTATTTTGAGGGATAACCCAACTCGGGGTGTGACTTCGCCCAAGGTGGGGAAGTCATTGCCTAAGCCTATCTCGGTTAGCCAGGTTCGCCTTTTGCTGGAACAGCCTGCCAAGCTTTCCACGCTAGAAGCCAAGCGGGACAGGGCAATGCTGGAGTTGTTGTATGCCACTGGCATGAGGGTGAGTGAGTTGGTGTCTCTTAACTTGGCTGATATAGATACTGAGGGTGGCTATGTGCGCTGCTTTGGCAAGGGCCATAAGGAGCGGCTTATCCCTATTCATAGCCAGGCGGCTCGGGTGCTAAAGGAGTATCTAGCGGAAGGGCGTCCTCACCTGACACATGACAGTGAGGAAAAGGCTTTGTTCCTCAATCGCCGTGGTGAGCGGCTGACCAGGCAAGGATTTTGGCAAAAACTAAAGGGTTATGCTAAATCAGCCGAGCTGGGGACTGAGATTACTCCTCATACGCTACGGCATAGCTTTGCCACCCATATGTTGAGTGGTGGGGCTGACCTAAGGTCGGTTCAAGAACTGCTGGGTCACGCCAACATCTCTACGACACAGGTTTACACCCATCTCACCACTGACCATATTCGGCGCGCTTATGAGAAATCTCACCCGCGGGCTAAGTAGGAGGTTGTAGATGACGGGCAAATCACGGCGGCGTCGAGGCAGACATCTGCCCCGCAGTAAAAGAAGAAAGGGCGTTTTAGCCCCAGTAGCTCAGCCATCGGCAGTTACTCAAGGCTATGAGTCGGCGGCTCAGGCTGAGGTAGCGGTTCCTAGGGCAAAGGCGCCAACCCCAAGGGCTACAGTAGCTCAGTCTTCCAATGTAGCTGCCGAACTACGCAGGATTGGTATTGTGACCGGAATAACGCTGGTTGTTCTTGTAGTGTTAGTCTTGATTTTCTCCTAGCCTTATCCTGCAGTGGGTGGCTATTATGGATATAGACTTTGAGGCAGCTAGGGCTGAGTTAATCGAGCACCTTAGTACTGAGATTAAAGATGAGCGGGTATTAGCGGCAATGCACAGCATACCCAGGGAACTTTTTGTGCCACCGGGAAGTCGACACCTAGCCTATGAAGACAGTCCGCTCCCTATCGGCTATGACCAGACAATTTCACAGCCCTTTATCATCGCCCTTATGACCGAGGCGTTAGAGCTTACTGGTGAGGAAAGGGTCTTAGAAGTGGGTACCGGCAGTGGCTATCAGGCAGCTATTCTGGCAAAGCTAGCCCGGTGTGTGATTACCACGGAGCGGGTGCCAGCCCTGGCTGAAGCAGCCAAGCATGTATTGGATAGTCTGGGATTTACCAATGTTGAGGTGCACCTGGCGGAGGAGACACTGGGCTGGCAGCGGGAAGCCCCTTATGACGCTATAATGGTTACTGCTGGTGCTCCTAGAGTGCCGACTGACCTTTTGGCGCAGTTGGCTATTAGGGGTCGGCTGGTAATTCCGGTTGGCTCTCGCTATATTCAGGAGCTATATAAAATTACCAAGGGCAGGAAGAAGAACATAATTCAGAATTTAGGCGGTTGCCGCTTTGTCTCCCTTATTGGTAAGGGTGCCTGGGAGGAGGAATAGAGCCCAAGGAGGATAAGGATGGAAGTTATAGAGGCAATTAAAACCAGGAGAAGTATTCGTAGGTATAAGTCTACTCCAGTTGATGGCAAGACTATTGAGCTTGTTTTGGAAGCCGCCCGTTGGGCACCATCCTGGAAAAACAGCCAGTGCTGGCGATTTATTGTGGTGCGGGATAGTAACATAAAGAATAAACTTGCTGGTACACTAATTGCTGTATCAACAGACAGACCTAATCGTGCCACCGAGGCTATCAGGAATGCCCCCGTGGCGATTGTAGCCTGTGCTGAGCTGGGAAAGTCGGGGTATTACGCTCGAGAGCCGAGACAGCCGGTTACCGATAAGGGTGACTGGTATATGTTTGATGTGGCGTTAGCCATGCAGAACCTGGTACTGGCTGCCCATTCGCTTGGTCTGGGCACGGTGTATATTGGCGCTTTTGATGCTAAAAAGGTAGCCAGCATTCTGGGGGTGCCAGCAGGCTTTTGTGTAGTTTCCATGACACCCCTGGGCTACCCTGATGAGGAGCCGCCAATCAGACCGAGGAAAGAACTCTCTGAAATCTTTTTTTATGATAAGTATGGGTCAAATAATGCGTAGGCTGGTATGAACTATAGACGGTGGATTTTCGTCGCTATCCTGGTGTTTGGCATTGGCATTGCCTTCGGTCTGGCCACTCCGGCCAGTATCGCCAGCCTACTTTCTGAAGAGCTCACCGCCCTTGAAGAGCTCGGCGGCATGTTGGCTCCGTTTACCTTCTCTATGTTTATATTCATCTTTATTAAGAACGCTGTAGCCTTACTGTTAAGCTTCGCCCTGAGCCCAATTTTCTGTCTGGTGCCTATTCTGACTCTGGCTGTCAATGGCTGGCTCCTAGCTTTGGTATCAACTATAATAATTGAGGAGAAATCCCTTGGTTTTGTATTATCCGGCGTGCTGCCTCACGGCATTATTGAGCTCCCGGCCCTGGTCATCGGCGAGGCGGCGGCTCTCAGCTTCGGCGCAATGGCGATGGTAGCCCTGTTTAAAAAGGAGAAAAGAAATCTACTCCCCGCCAACTTGAAGCAGAACTTAAAGTACTTATCCATTGCCTTGGCTTTATTCCTGCCAGCGGCAATCATTGAGACTTATATCACACCTTTATTGGTAACCTGATTAGACAATAAGGAGGATATCCTATGAATGAGCTAGGGCTGGTCGCCCCATTCTGGGTAATTGTTCTGATATGGCTAGCCAAGGTGGTATTGCTAGCCTTCGTCTCCGCTCTTCTGGCGTGGCTTGGAATTCTGGCAATGGATGCGCTTACCCCTGGTATTCCCGAGCGCCAACGCATCGGAGAGAGCCCGGTGGCTACTGGATTATTCATTGCCGGCTTTTTCATCCTAATTGGTCTGGTTATCCATGGCGCTATTACCACCCTCACTGCGGTCACTGCCCCGATACTGGGATATATCTTTGATTTTAGAACCTGGGGGGTATTAGCTATAAGCTTTGTCATAAGTTTATTTATCGGAGTAGCCCTATTCTATATTGTGGATAAGCTAACGCCTGAGATACCGTTTGGCAGCATTAAGGAAAGCCCAGTGGCAGTAGGGGTGTATGTCTTTGGCTATTTTGTCTTCTTTGGTTTGATACTCCATGCCGCACTGACAGGACCACTATGAACCGGGTCAAGGTTTTACTTGGTCTAATCGCTATCCTGTTCGCCGGGCTGGCAACCGCAGGCTATGCCTCGGCATCTCCGTCTGAGGGTTTTCATGAGATAAATGGAGATGTATTTGATGACTGGGAGATATGTCGAACCAGAGCCTTTGGTGAGGACGGTTTTTATCAACTATCTGAGACAGCCTTCCGCCCGGTGATAGTCTTCGAGAGCCTGGGGGAAAATGCTGCCTTAGCTTATAGCCTGGGCGAGCAGATTGCTGTCAAATACCCTGACCGTTTGCAGAGGGCAGAAGCGGTATTTAGCCTTGTTCGGGATGGGGTCAGATATACCTCTGATATTGACCAGTTTGACCATGAGGAGTTTGCCCTGAATGCTGATGAGCTGGCGACCAGCATCGACAAGAATGGCGTTGGTTATGGCGATTGTGAAGATAGCGCCGTGTTGCTGGCGGTTATGTATAAAGGGGCAGGATACCGCTCAGCTATAGTAGTCGGCTCAGAGCATACCGCCGCCCTGGTCTATCTCCCCGACTATGATAAGGCAACCGCCTTTTTCAAGCTGAAGGGCGAGCTGGGCTGGGTCTGGGCTGAAGCTACCGGCAGGAATAACCATTTGGGCTGGGTACCCAAGGAGTTTATCAATGTTAAGCTGGCGGCATATGAAATATCTGAAGAGGCGATAGCCCCGGCAAAACCAGCGGCGGCACCGTCAACTGCCGTTGCTCAAACTGGCGCCGGTACCTCGTCGTTGCCATTTCCTTTCTTTGGCATAATAGGTTTGTTATGGTTTATATCCCTGTTCCGGAGAAGACGCGCTCGCTAGTCCTTTGCTAGGCAATTGTTTATCAGGGGGAGTCTAAGAGGGGCGAAGCCCCTCTTTTAAAACTAATTCCCCCTCCCTTGTTAAGGGAGGGGGATAAAGGGGGAGGGTCACCTTAATATATAACTTGCCGTATCAACAAGCTCTGATTATAATATGGTGGAGTAAGCCAGAAGGCATAAACTGGTTCCCAGAAAAATCAAAGATTTTTCTGGGTGCAGAGGTGATTAGATGCAGCAATATGGGCTAGAGAATATTCGCAACGTTGTTTTACTGTCTCACTGTGGTGCCGGCAAGACCTCAGCCTCAGAAGCAATGTTGTTTATCGCCGGAGCCATTACCCGATTGGGCAACGTTGAGGATGGGACTACTACCTCAGATTATGACCCTGACGAGATAAAGCGCCAGATTAGCATCAACCTGTCTATCCTCCCCTGCCAGTGGCAGGGGGTAAAGATTAACCTCCTAGACACTCCGGGTTATTCTGACTTTGTCGGTGAGGTCAGGTCGGCAATGAGGGTGGGTGAAGGGGCAATAATTGCGGTCTGCGCTGCCTCTGGTGTTGAGGTTGGCACTGAGCAGGTATGGTCATACTGCGAGGAAGCTGACCTCCCCCGGCTTATCTTTATCAACAAGATGGACCGGGAGAATGCTGACTTCTATCGAACCTTGGAGCAGCTTCAATTTAAGTTTGGCACCAGATGCCTGCCGTTACAGTTACCCATAGGTGCTCAAGATAGCTTTGAAGGAATAATTGACCTACTAACGATGAAAAGCTATATCGGTTCCCAAGCCAAGGAGGCTGAGCTTCCCGCCTCGCTGCAAACCAAAGCCGATTCTCTCCGTGAGAAGCTGGTAGAAGCAGTGGCTGAAATTGATGATAGGCTCATAGAGAAGTATCTGGGAGGTGAACCGCTCAGCCTGGAGGAACTCAGCATTGGCTTACGGCGGGCGGTAGTAACCGGTAGGATTGTGCCAGTTTTGGCTGGCTCGGCGATAAAGAATATCGGCTTTAGCTTGCTTCTTGATGCTATAAATAGTTATCTGCCCTCGCCTAAGGAGCGAGAGGTAATAGTTGTTGGTGGTTCAGCCAAGCAAGTTGACAAGATTGAGCCCAGTCAGGATGCCCCGTTAGCTGCTCTGGTGTTTAAGACCAGTGCCGACCCCTACGTGGGTAAACTTACCTTCTTCCGTGTTTACGCTGGCGCCATCAGTAGCAATTCCCAGGTATGGAATGCTAACCGGGGTGGTGCCGAGCGCATAGGTCAGCTATTTATACCCAGGGGCAAAACCCAGGAGCCGGTACCCCAGATTGGCGCTGGGGATATAGGGGCGGTAGCCAAACTGAACGTGACCAGCACCGGGGATACATTATGTAACCAGGATAAGCCACTGAAGCTTGCCCCTATTTTGTTCCCCGAGCCGGCTTTTAGCCTGGCGGTTCATCCCAAGACCAAGACTGACCTGGATAAGCTGGGAGCGGCGCTATCCAGATTGTCTGAGGAAGACCCCACCCTTGAGGTTCGTCGTGAGGCTGATACCAATGAGACAATTCTATCAGGAATTGGCGAGCCCCACCTTGAGGTGGCGGCAGAGAAGATGCTGCGTAAGTTTGGTGTCGGGGTGAAGCTGGAAACGCCCAAGGTTCCTTATAAAGAGACAATTACTGTGCCGGCTAAGGCTGAGTATAAACACAAGAAGCAGACGGGGGGGCATGGTCAATACGGGCATGTCTTTCTGGAGCTTGAGCCTTTACCGCGGGGCAGTGGCTATGAGTTTGCTGATAAGGTGGTAGGTGGTGCCATACCCAGGAATTATATTCCAGCGGTGGAAAAGGGGGTTAATGAGGCGGTTAAGGAAGGGGTTTTAGCCCGCTACCCGGTTAGTGATATAAGAGCAACGGTCTATGATGGTAGCTTTCACCAGGTTGATTCTTCAGATATATGCTTCAAGATTGCCGGGGCGGGGGCGTTTAAGAAAGGGTTAGCCGAAGGGCAACCTATCCTGATTGAGCCGATAATGAATATTAAGGTTACCGTTCCCGAGGAGTTCACCGGCGATATTATTGGTGACCTAAATACCAAGCGGGCGCGGGTGCAAGGAGTAAACCCCGAGGGCGGATTCAACGTTATTGAGGCTCAGGTGCCACTGGCTGAAATCTTGCGCTACGCCATAGACCTGAAATCAATAACTCAGGGTAGAGGCAGCTATAAGGCAGAGTTTAGCCACTATGAGGAGGTGCCAGCTCATATCACCCAGAAGATTATTGCTGAAAGGCAAGCCGAGAAGGCTTAGCCTAGGTGGCTCTTATCTCCTGCCTCATGAAAACGACATAACTGATGCCAAAGCAGATGGCAGTCAGGCTGATTAAAGTGGTGAGGTGAGGCCAGACAAGGAGCAGGCTCTGGGTTAAGGACAGGGGGTTAGGTATCATGTATGATAATTCTTCACCTGCAGTTAGTAGCCCTGCACCTCGCCATACTGGGAGAAGGAGGACTGTGGTGGCTTCTCCAAACAAGGTGCCAGGGGAGAGACGCTGTAACATTAGCAGTGCCTCGGTTGTCTTGGCTATGACCGGCACTATCAAGTTGACCCAAAAGAAGCCAAAGAATAGCCAGACGGCGATTGCCGATAGCAGAGAGACGGCTATCCGCCGAAACAGGATAGAGAAAAGGATGGCTAGACCCATCCAGAAGGCTCCGTAGATAATAGTAAAGACAAGGTAGATAAACAGCCTCATGATTTCTTCAGCGGTTGGTGGTACACCAATCATCCTCAGCCCGTAGCCTGAAACTATTAGCATGGTAGTTGCCATCATGATAGACAGGGTAACCATTCCCGCCAGGAATTTTCCGTTAATGACATTATCCCGGTAAACAGGCTGGGACAGGATTCGATTTAGCGTGCCACTGGAGCGCTCACTATTTATGGCATCAAAGCCAAGGGCTATGCCGATTATCGGGACGAAGAGGGCAATGAAGCTGATGAGTGAAGGTATTGCTTCCCCGGAGGTGATAAACAGTCTTAGGAAAACAAACTCTGTTTCCGTAACCGTCCCACGGATTCCTTGATAGGCGGCGTACAGTCCCCCGGCGCTGGCAAGCAGGACAAGGATAAACAGGATTAAGCATCTCACGCTGGTAAAATAGTCAGCCAGTTCTTTTCTCAGGATGGTTATCATTTCTCAGTTAACCTTCGTGGAAATACTTCATGTAGATATCATCCACTGAAAACTCCTGGACCTTCATTTGAATTAGTGGCACATCACTCTGGACTATGGCTTTGGCGATTTCAGCCCGCAGGTCTGAATCAGTGGTTATTAGAAGCAGATTACCTTTGGTCTCTACCTTTCTTACCCCGCCGATTTTGTTAATCACCTCTATCAATCGGGGACTTGTTTCAGCAGTTTCCACCTCTATTCTGTAGCGACCCTCGGTAAAAGTCTCTCTACCCAGAGACTCTAGGGAACCCTCAACCACCAGTCTTCCCTTAGATAATATTCCTATACTATGGCATACCCGTTGCACTTCGTATAGTCGGTGGGAAGAAAGGACTACCGTTGTCCCCGTCTGAGGCAGGCTGGCTATCAGGTCAAGGATTTGATTAATCCCCTCGGGGTCGAGCCCGGCAGTGGGTTCGTCAAGAAAGGCTATCTTTGGCTTTTTGACCACTACATCGGCTATTCCCAGGCGCTGTTTCATTCCCCGGGAGAACTTGCCCACCGCTACGTCAGCCATGTCAGCAATGCCCACTGCCTGTAGCACTTGCTCAATCAGGCGGTGAGACTCAGCATCAGTGATGTTATTTAGCCGGGCAATAAACTTCAGGTTTTCCCTGGCGGTGAGGTTCTCATAGAATCCCACCTTTTCTGACAGGTATCCGGCTAGGCGCTTTACTTTAAGCGGCTCCCTGGTGGAGTCAAAGCCAAAGACTCGGGCGCTACCCGACGCCGGCTCAGTTAGCCCCAGCAGCATGAGGATGGTAGTGGTCTTGCCGGCGCCATTGGGACCAAGTAAACCGAATACCTCATTCTCAGCGACGTGGAGATTGAGGCGTTCAACCACAGTGACCCCGTCATACCTCTTGGTCAGGTCTTGGGTCTCGACAACTATCTTTCTGCCCATCTCCTCACCGTCGACTAAATCGCACAAAGACAAAACCTACCCCGGCAATAACTAGGAGTATAATTATAACCCCAACCCACCCCCAGACAGTTGGTGTCTCCACCGTAACCCTAATCTTAATATCGCCCTTGGTTTGCTTTCCATTGGCAGTAATAGTGATTTCGTAATCCCCGGCTATGGTCTTCGGCGGTGGCTTTATGTTGACCTCTACGGTTTGAGAACCGCTGGTATCCAGGGAGTCTATTTTTGTGGGGGTGAACTCGATTGTCCACCCGCTGGGTTTATCCGAGGAGAAGGTGATATTATCAATAGCCGCTGAGCCCTCGTTAGCTACAACTACCGAGAAGTAGTTATCCTTCCCGGCGGTAGCCGTGGTATTAAGGCGCTCATCGGGTGTAGTTAGAGACATTTCATACCTGGCGGTTACTACCGCCGTGAGCCGAATACTGCCCTTAATTTCGCCTGAGGTAGCCTCTAGGGTTATTTGATATTCCCCGGGCTCAGACATAAGCCAGAAGGGCGGGGCAGCGACAACGTTTATCTTTTCCCCGTAAGCCATTGGCTCAAGCCTGATGTCCATTATCTTCTTGTCTTTGGGGTAGCTGGGGGTGATGTATACCACCCAATCCTTGGGTCCGGTAGCCACCAGGGCAAAGACCCGAGCCTCAGCCCCTTGGTAGCTCAACTGAACTTCAAACTCAAAGCTAGTCCCGGAGGTTCCCTCCAGCTTAGAGTAGGCGGCGGTCAGCTCAATCTTTTCTGGGGGAGGAGTTTCCCCCTGGGCTAAGACAGCAGGCGGGGAAATAAAAAGCAAGCTGACTAGTAATAGGTACAAACCAAATATCATCCGTGTCATCTTCATCGTCTTGCTCCTTTAATAGTGCTTGGTTTACCCAGTGAGAAGCTCCTTAAGCTTATTGGTGAAGGCTGGTAACACCTTTTTCCAGTCGCCCACCACGCCGAAGCGAGCTTCCCTGAAGATATTTGCCTCCGGGTCTTTGTTTATGGCGACTATGGTCTTGGAGCCGGAGCAGCCGGACATATGCTGACTGGAACCGGAGAGGGCTACGGCTATATAGAGTTCAGGGGTAACAATCTTACCAGTAAGCCCTATCTGCGCCCCGCCTGGCGCCCAGCCATTGTCGCAGGGAGGTCTGGTAGCTCCTACCGCCCCCTTCAGCATCCTAGCCAATTCCTCTAGCTGCTTAAAACCTTCGGCACTGCCAATGCCTCTACCACCACCGACTATCACCTGAGCATCCTGAAGCCTTATCCCCTCCACCTTCTCCACCACCTTCTCCACCACCTTGGTTCTTATTGCCGAGGGGTCTAGGCCAGCTTTAATAGTAATTACCTCTCCTTGCCTTGATTTGTCTCGCTCCAGGGGCATCATTGCCTTGGCTCTAACCGTAGCTATCTGGGGATAGGTCTGGCAGACGAAGGCAGCTTGAGCGTTGCCTCCGTAGACAGGCTTGGTCTGCAGCAGTAGCTTTGACGCGGGGTCAATAGCCAGCTCCAGGCAGCCTAAAGAGGCAGCCGTGTTCAGTCGGAAAGCTAGCCTGGGTGCCAGGTCACGGCCGATAGAGGTCTGCCCCATAATGAGAATCTGCGGCGTCACCTGGTTAACTACCTTTTCCATGACGAGTACGTAGGAATCGGTTTGATAATCCTGGAGCAGTGGGTCATCAACTACATAGGCTTTATCAGCGCCAAAGAAAATAGTTTCCTGAGCCAGGCTGCTTATACCACTGCCGACCAACACAGCGGATAGTTCCTGCCCCAGGTCATCGGCCAGCTTTCTACCACCGCCCAATAGCTCGGTGGAGGTTGACGCCAGTTTTCCTTCTGTAGCCTCGCAAAAAACCATAACACCTTTATATTCAGCCATAGATTTACCCCCTAATTATAGCAAAAGAATGTTAGAAACCCGTTAAGAACTCCTATAGTATTTTAGCCTCTCTGAGCTTCAGGGCTAGATTAACCGCCGCCTCCTCAGGGTTCTCCCCTTCCATAACCTCGCATTTGCCTTCCCGAACCGGCTGGAATAGCTTGAGCAGCTTGGTGCGCCTGCCGGCTGCCCCTATCTGGGAGACCTCGACCCCAATATTGGCTGGTTTCCAGATAATCGGCTCCTTCTTCTTGGCTGCCATAATCCCTTTTATGGTGGGGTAGCGGGGCTCACCAATCTCATTGCTTACCGTAATCAAGGCCGGTAAGGAGACCTCAACCACATCGTAGCCCTCATCAGTTTTTCGCTCTACCCTGGCTTTGCCATTGGTGATGTCTATTTTCTTGGCGAGGGTTATACTGGGTAGCCCCAGTATCTCGGCAACGCCCGAGCCTACCTGTCCCGCATTCCAGTCAGAAGCCTCCCGGCCGCAGAAGATGATGTCATATTCGCCTATCTTCTTGATGCTCATCGCCAGGGCATAGGCGATTGACCAACTATCACCCCCGTCAAAGGCCTCATCCTCCAGCAGGATGAGCTCATCAGCCCCCATCGCCAGCGGCTTTTTAACGATGTCCCGGAGCTGCTTTGTCCCCAGGCTTATAGCTGTGACTTTACCCCCTTTGGCATCCTTGATTCTTAGTGCTGCCTCTACGGCATATTCAGCATAGGGGTCAATTACCGGTGATACCCCGGGAGGCGGCACCACCTTATTGGTGGCAGGGTCAATCTTGAAACTGGCTGGCGGTGCCTCGGGGTCAATCACCTGCTTGACGCAGACAATCATATTCATAATGCCTATCCTCCTGTTTACCGCTTGCCTTGGGAAAAACCCAATTAACTAATTTAGCAGTGAAGCCGTTGTGTGTCAAGTTGAACTTGGCTGGCAGTAAGGCTAAGGTTTACTACCCGGTCTATGCCACTCAGGTCAGGCACGACCTCTATTTTGCCATTGGGGAAAAGGGTGTGCAGGAAGGCGGTTACTGCTCTTTTCTGTCCCTGTCCAATCTCCAGAAGCAAAAAGCCGCTTGGTCGCAACTTGCCACCTGCCTGGCGGCATAGCTGACGTATCCTTTCCGTTCCGTCCGAGCCGCCATCAAGCGCCAATCGTGGCTCAAATCTGGCTGAGCCCATTCGGGCTAATTCCGATTGCTTAACATAGGGGAGATTGGCAATGATAAGGTCAACGGCCTCGGGTAGGGGGTCGAGCATATTGCCGTGGAGGAGGTGAACTTTATCTACCACCCCATGTTTTTGACAGTTAACCAGGGCGACCTCTAGGGCGGCGGCTGATATATCGGTGGCATAAATCTTGGCTTCTGGCAGGCTGAGTGCCAGGCTGATGGCTATTGCCCCGCAGCCGGTGCCAACCTCAGCTATGGTGGACAAAGGGTAATTTTGAGCCAGACCGAGAGCTGTTTCCACCAGTAGCTCACTTTCCGGTCGGGGGATAAGAACGCGGTGGTCAACGTAGAAGTCAAGCCCGTAGAACTCGCGGTGTCCGGTTATATAGGCTGTAGGCTCGCCATCTAGCCGGCGCTTGAGCAGGTGCCAGAAGGCTTCCTCTTGTTTGGGGCGTAATTCATGGTCAAGGCCTAGATATAACTGGGTTCGGCTTAGGTTTAAGGCATGCCTCAGCAGTAGCTCGCACTCCAGAGGGGCATCCTCAATACTATTTTCAGCCAGAATGCCCCTAGCGCGGCTAAGAACCTGTTTTAGGGTCAAGCCAGTTGCCTTTCTAGCTGTTTTGCCCGGTCGCTGGTGGCTATGGTGTCTATGAGCTCGTCAAGCTGTCCATCCAGGATTCGTGGTAGGTTATGGAGGGTCAGACCAATGCGGTGGTCGGAGACGCGGTCTTGAGGGAAGTTGTAGGTTCTTATCTTTTCTGCCCGCTCGCCGGTGCCAACCTGGGAACGGCGCTGTTTGGTAATTTCTTCTTCTTGTTTACGCTGCTCTAAATCTAGGAGTCGGGCTCGGAGCACAGCCATAGCCTTCTTCCTGTTCCTTAGCTGCGAGCGCTCATCCTGGCAGGTGCTCACTATGCCGGTAGGCAGATGGGTGATACGGACGGCGGTGGCGACCTTATTTACATTTTGTCCCCCAGCCCCCCCACTGTGGTAGAAGTCAATTTTCAGGTCGTCAGGGTTGATATTCACCTCTACTTCATCGGCTTGGGGGAGAACAGCTATGGTCGCGGTGGAGGTGTGAATCCTGCCTGAAGATTCAGTAATGGGCACCCGCTGCACCCGGTGCACCCCCCGCTCATACTTCAGACGACTGAAGGCGCCTTTACCTTTTATCTCAAATATAATTTCCTTAAAGCCGCCTATGCCGCTCTCATTACTATGAATAATATCTACTTCCCAGTCTTTAGTTTGGGCATAGCGGGTGTACATGCGGAACAGGTCGGCAGCAAATAGACTGGCTTCATCGCCACCGGTTCCGGCTCGGATTTCCATAATGATGTCTCTTTCATCATTGGCATCCTTGGGCAGGAAGGCGAGCTTCAGCTCGTGAAGTTGACGGTCTAGCTTTGTCTCTAGGTTTTCTATCTCCTGCTTGACTAAGGCGCTCATCTCTTCGTCCAGCCCACTGGCTAGCATTGCTCTTGTTTCCTCCAGTTCCTTGGAGGTGGCTTTGGATTGCCTATACTTGGTTACCAGGTCCTCAATGCTAGCCTTCTCCCGAGCCAGTGTCTGCCATTGCTTCAGATCAGTGGCTATCTTAGGCGTAGCCATTTGCTGGTCTAACTCTTGATACCGCCGCTCTATTTGTTCTAATCTATCCCACATAGTCGGTTTGCCCTGAGAAGATTATACCATAGGCATAGCTAGTGCTCAAACAGTTTAGAGTGAAATTGTTTAGCAACCTATCCCCCTGAACCCCCTTCCCTTATTAAGGGAAGGGGGAATATTTAATTAAGAGAGGCGAAGCCTCTCTTTAACTCTCCTACTTTTGGGGGCGTCCAAGAGGGGCTGATGCCCCTCTTTCTCCTCCTCCCCCTCATGCTAAGAATACATCTCCCTATTATGGAGAGGGGGATAAAGGGGGTGAGATTAATAAATAATCTCTTAGAGTGAGAAATGGGGGAATAATTGGCTCCCCGAGCTGGATTCGAACCAACAACCTAGCGGTTAACAGCCGCCCGCTCTACCGTTGAGCTATCGGGGAAAGCTCGGAAGTATTTTTAGAGAAGATACACTCCTCGTTATTACCTTGGCGTTAAGCTAAACAGTTTTAGGTAGCTGCTGGAGTTTCACCTGGGTGTAGCTTCTTCCATTTTCCCAGCAGTTGTGCCTTGCTTTCTTTATGGTCGGGATCAGGTACACAACAATCCACCGGGCAGACCTCGACGCACTTCGGTGCTTCAAAGTTGCCGACACACTCGGTGCACTTATCAGGGTCAATCACATAGATTTCATCCCCCTCGGAGATTGCCTCGTTTCCACACTCCGGTTCACAGGCGCCGCAGCTAATACACTCTTCAGTAATCTTATATGCCACTTAACTAACCTCCTGACTATGGCTTATTTTATCATTTACCTCATTCAGTTTCTAGGTCGGCAATGGGTGATTTTCCTCCGACCATCATCCAGATTCGGTATAGCTTTTCACCACCCTCCTCAAAGCACTTAAATCCCTTCGGTTCTACTTCTTCCACCTCAACCTCGCCCAACTCCCGACATTGCTCTAGCCAATTCCTGAAATGTTCCCCTCCACCGAAGTAAACCTTTTTCCACCTGTTTCCCTTTTCATCTATTCTTTCTCTAATTAGCTCTTCCTGAGCTAATCTTTCTTGTTCCTTTTCCTCTTCTTGAGCCATTTGTCCCACCATTATAGATTAAGTCTAAGGCTTCACTTAGTCAAGGGGTTAGCTTCTTTGTCCAAATATTTTAGCCCCTATTCTTACCATGTTTGCCCCTTCCTCTAGGGCAACCTGGTAAGAATTGGTCATTCCCATGGAAAGATAGGTCATGTCTATATTAGGCAGTCCGAGGGATTTAATCCGGTCAAATATCTTTCTGGTAGTTACAAAGTAGGGCCTTGACTCCTCAGGGTCGCCAAAACGGGGCCCCATAGTCATTAGCCCCGTTACTTTTATGTTTGGCAAGCTCGAAATTGACCTTATTAACCCTTCGGCATTTTCTGGCAGTACGCCTGATTTCTGTTTCTCTCTGCCGCTATTTATCTCTACCAATACCGGCATCACTTTGCCAATTTGAGCGCATCGCTTATCAATCTCCCTGGCTATGTCAACAAAATCAACGGTTTGTATCATGTCAAACAGTCTTGCTGCTTTTTTGACCTTGTTTTTTTGCAGGTGTCCTATCAGGTGCCATTTTACCTTATTTCCTATCACCGCATAGGCTTTTTCTGTTTCCTGGACATAATTTTCGCCAACAATCTTTATGCCTGATTCCACGGCTTCAAGCACCTCTTTAGCCGCCCTGTCTTTGGCGGCGGCTACCAATTCAACGCCGCTGGGTAGCTCATTTAGTAATTGTTGAACATTTTCCCTGATTCCCACAACAGAGCCTCCATTGGGAGCTCTCAAATGGATATAGGCTTCATAAAGTAAATTGGCTG
>Ga0209609_10000262_pt1 | contig 31602 bp, 28 predicted proteins | sample LakKivw325mmetaG_FD_184136 | JGI IMG/M metagenome (GOLD analysis project Ga0209609, IMG submission 184136) | Anoxic lake water microbial communities from Lake Kivu, Rwanda to study Microbial Dark Matter (Phase II) - Lake Kivu water 325m metaG... | ecosystem: Environmental > Aquatic > Freshwater... | reverse complement strand
TTTTTGGCTGCCTGCTGTGAGGCGTGCTATAATGGCTCGTCGAGAAAGAGCCATGTTCGGCAGCATCGGACCCGCGGAACTCGTCCTGATCTTCATCATCGCCCTGCTCGTCTTCGGGCCCAAGAAGCTCCCCGAGATCGGCCGCTCGGTCGGCAAGGCCCTGCGGGAGTTCAAGAAGACCTCGGAGGAGATCAAGGGCCGCATCGAGGAGGAGATCGAGGCCTCGGAGATCAAGGACATCCGCAAGGACCTCCAGACCGGCGTCGACAATCTCAAGTCGACGGTCAAGAACGTCAGCGGGTCGCTCGCCGACGAGATCAACAAAACCCCTGTGACGGCGCAAGCGCCCGAGACCGCAAAAGAACCGGAGACGGCCCCGGCCGCGAACGCCGCTAAGGACACGGAGCACCAGGAGCATGGGGAAGGGCCGAAAGTCTCCTGACGAGATGACCTTCCTCGAGCATCTGGAGGATCTCCGGAAGCGGCTCTTCTATTCCTTTTCGGCTCTGGCCGTCGGGTTTGTCCCGGGCTGGATCTTCGCCCGCCAGCTCTATGAGATCCTGGCCCGGCCGGTAACCCAGTACCTGCCCGCGGGCACGAAGCTCGCCTACACGACCCTGACCGCGCCGTTCATGCTCTATATGAAGGTCGCGGCCCTGGCCTCGCTCTTCTTCATGTCGCCGTTCGTCTTCCTCCAGCTTTGGTATTTCATCGCCCCGGGGCTCTACCAGAAGGAAAAGAAATACGTCGTGCCGTTCGTCCTGATGACGACCTTTTTCTTCGGCCTTGGCGCGGTCTTCGGCTATTTCATCGTCTTCCCCTGGGCCTGCCGCTTCTTCCTGACGCTCGCCAAAGACTTCCAGCCGGTCATCACCGTCGACCAGTACTTCGGCTTCGCCCTGAAGGTCCTGCTCGGCATCGCCCTCGTCTTCGAGATGCCGACCCTGATCTTCTTCCTGGCCAAGATGGGCCTGGTCACGGCCCGCTGGATGATCCGCAACTTCAAGTACGCCGTTCTCGCTTCGTTCGTCGTTGCCGCCGTCATCACGCCCACGCCCGACGCGGTCACCCAGAGCATCGTGGCCGTGCCCATGCTGGCCCTCTACGGGTTGAGCATCCTCATCGCCCTGGTCGTCGGCCGGGGCAAGGAGAAGACCCGGCGGAACGCGGATACCGGGACGGCGGGTTAAGCCCGGCAAGGAGGGCCCGCCATGGACGGACGCCTGATCATCCGCGGCGAGCGTGTCGAGACGGGGACCCGGATCGTTTCCGAGAATCCGGCGACGCTCGAGGCCGTCGGAGAGGTCTCCGTCGCCTCTCGGGAGACATGCCACGAAGCGGTCCGGGCGGCCAAGGATGCCTTCCCCGTCTGGCGCTGGCTCGATCCCCGGGAGAAGCGGGCCATCTTCAAGCGCGCCGAGAACATCCTGGCGCGGCGGGCCTCGGAAGCGGCCCGGCTCATCGCCATGGAAAAGGGCTCGCCCTACCCCGAGTCGCTGGCGGTCGAGGTCTTCGGGGCCCTGCAATCGCTGAACTATTACGGCGCGAACCAGGGGCGGCTGCTCCAGCCGCGCCGGGCCGGCCATCACGCGCCGCTCTTCTTTCACAAGTCCGGCGCCTTCCATTTCCATCCGCTCGGCCCGACGCTCATCATCTCGCCCTGGAACTTCCCCTTCCTGATCCCGATGTGCGACATCCTCAGCTCCTTGACCGCCGGCAACACGGTCGTGCTGCGGCCGTCGACGTCGACGCCCCTGACCGGCCTCCTCGTCGGCGAGATCTTCCTCGAGGCCGGGCTGCCTCCCGGCGTCCTCAACGTCGCCGTCTGCCGCGTGCCCGAGGCCGAGGCCATGATCGTCGACCCCGACGTGCAGACGGTCATGTTCACGGGGAGCGTGGGCATCGGCAAGCGCGTCGTCAAGCTCTGCAGCGAGAACCTGACCAACGTGACCCTCGAGCTCGGCGGCAAGGACCCGATGATCGTCCTCGACGACGCCGATCTCGAGCGCGCGGCGCGGGGCGCGGTCTGGACGGCCTTCATGAACTGCGGCCAGAGCTGCGGCTCGATCGAACGGGTCTACGTCGCCCGGACGGTCGCGGCGCCGTTCACGGCGAGGGTCGTGGAGCTGGCCAGGGAGGTCCGGGTCGGCAACCCGCTCGACGACGGCGTGGACATGGGCCCCATGGCCACGGCCGGGCAGATGAAGGTCGTCGAGGAGCACATCGCCGACGCCAAGGCCAAGGGCGCGAAGGTGCTCGTCGGGGGCGGGCGGGTGCCGGGCCTGGCCGGATACTTCATCGAGCCGACGGTGCTCACGGACGTCGACCACTCGATGCGGGCCATGAGCGAAGAGACGTTCGGGCCGACGCTCCCGATCATGGTCTTCGACGGCGACGAGCAGGCCGTGGCCCTGGCCAACGACAGCCAGTATGGACTGACGGCCTCGGTCTGGACCCGTGACAAGAAGCGGGCGGCCTGGTTCGCCGAGCGGCTCGAGGCCGGGTCGGTCACGATCAACGACCACATGTATTCCTTCGTCGAGCCCCGGGCGATCTGGGGCGGCATCAAGCAAACGGGCATGGGCCGGTCGCACGGGCCGTACGGGCTCCACGAGCTCGTCAACATCAAGTACGTCGGCACGGATTTTCTGAGGAAAAAGTCGCAGACGTGGTGGTTCCCGTACGACCGGAGCCTGAGCGGCATCATGGAGAACGCCATCACCCTCTTCCACGGGGCGGGGCGCGGGCCTAAAATGAAGGCCGCCTGGGCCCTCCGGTCGGAGATCCGGCGGCTCAACGACACGAGCCCGCTCCTGAATTACGTACGGGCCCTGCCGAGGATGATGAAGAAGTGAAGACGAGGACGGCGCCGCGGCTGATCGGCTTGACGGGGACGAACGGGGCCGGCAAGGGCGAGGCCGCGGCCTATTTCATGACCAAGGGCTACGCCTATCACTCGCTGTCCGACGTCATCCGGGAGGAGCTCGGGCGGCGGGGCGAGGCGGCGAGCCGGGACAACCTGATCCGCGCCGGCAACGAGCTGCGCGAAGCGCACGGGGCCGACGTGCTGGCCCGGCGGACGATGGAGAAGGTCGGGCCGGAGGAACGGGCGGTCATCGACAGCATCCGCAACACGAGCGAGATCGCCTGCCTGCGGGGGCAGCGGGGGTTCGTGCTGCTCGGGATCGACGCGCCGGTCGAGATCCGGTTCGTGCGGACGGCCGCGCGCGGGCGGGACGAATCGGCGGCCGACCTCGAGGCCTTCAAGAGGAAAGAGGCCGAGGAGCGGGACGGCGGGGCCAAGGCCCAGCAGCTCGAGGCCAGCATGGCCGCCGCCGACAGGCTGATCATCAACGACGGAACGCTCGAGGAATTCCGCCGCAAGCTCGAGGAGGTCGCATGATGCCCCAGCGAACGTCCAAGGACCTGTACTACCTCGGGATCGCGCGAGAGGTCTCGACCCGAAGCACGTGCTTCCGGCGGGCCATCGGGGCGATCATCGTCCGGGACGACCAGATCATCTCGACGGGATACGTGGGATCGCCGCGGAAGACCAAGGATAGCCTCGAGCACGGCTTCTGCCTGAGGGACAAGCTCGGCATCCCGCACGGGCAGAGATACGAGCTCTGCCGGAGCGTCCACGCCGAGCAGAACGCCATCATCAACGCGGCCCGGGCGGGGGTCAGCCTGCTCGGCGGCGACATGTTCATCTACGGGAACGATCCCGCGAGCGGAACGCCGATCAACGCCCTGCCGTGCTACATCTGCAAGAAGATGCTCGTCAACTGCGGGCTGAAGCGGATCGTCTGCTCGACCGCGGAGGGCGGGGTCCAGATCTTCCAGGTCGAGGATTGGATCCGGGATTGGCAGGAACGGGACATCCTCGACGACGAAAAGCAGTACGGGAAGGACTGATGCCGCGGAAGATCCCGGGGTGCGGGTGCCCTCCCCGGAGCGAGGCGAAGGGCGGGCTGCTGCGCGTGGCCATCGTCATAGCCGTGTTCTTGGCGCTCGCCGCTCTCGTCGTCGGAAGGGGACAGGAGAAGCCGGCCGGAGAAGCGCCGGCGGGCGGGCTGCTCAAGCTGCTCGCGATCGAGCCCTCGGCCGAGTCGGTCGACTACGTCCTGAACAAGACCCAGTTCCAGCTGCATACGCTGCTGACGGAGCAGCGGCATCAGAAGACCTGGTATCTCGGCGAGCGGATCCAGGAAGACACCTTGGCCGGGCTAAAGATGCTTTCGGCGGTCGACGACGACATCGCGGCCAGGATGGACGAGCTCGCGGCGGCGCCGGAGGCGGTCGAGCAGGCGGCGCGGGCCGTCGAAGGCGCGATCCGCAGCGGCCGCAAGATCTACGTGTATGGGTGCGGCGCGACGGGGCGACTGGCCAAGCAGATGGAGAGCACGTTCTGGCGGCCGTTCTGGCGCGGCGTCAAGGCCGACGAGCGGATCTGGAAGAAGGCGGCCGGGCGGCTGCCGGCGGGAGAGGCGATCGACGCGAGCCTCATCGGCGAGATGACGGGCGCGGACCGGGCCCTCATCAGCTCGCTCGAGGGCTTCGAGGACCTGCAGCTCATCGGGCGGCTGCAGCTCCACGACCGGGGGATCGAGAAGGGCGACGTCGTCGTCTGCGTGACGGAGGGCGGCGAGACGTCATCGGTCATCGGGACGGTGCGGGCGGCGCTCGAGGAGTGGAAGAGCGCGCCGGGCTACGATCCGGCCGAGAGCCGGAAGAGCCTCTATTTCGTCTACAACAACCCGGACGACCGGCTGATGCCGTTCGAGCGGAGCCGGACGGTGCTCGTCGAGCCGGGGATCACCAAGATCAACCTGACGACGGGGCCGCAGGCCATCACGGGCTCGACGCGGATGCAGGCCACGACCATCGAGACCTGCGTCGTCGCGGCCATCGTCGAGACGGCGGTCGAGCGCGTGCTGGGACCGGCGCTGGGGGCGCGGGACATGGAGAAGCTCGGCTTCGCGGCGATTGGGGCGCGCGGGGCGGTCGCGGGCGAGCCGAGCGTCACGGCCAAGCTCAGGGAGTTTGGGAGCGTGCTGACCGGAGTGAGGGCGGCGCTGGCCGATCTCGCGAAGCTGACGGACATCGAGGCGGCGGCGTATGCGGGCGGGCATTTCTCGACGTATTACGCTGAGAGAGGGCTCATCACCGTGTTCATCGACAGCACGGAGCGCAGCCCGACGTTCCGGCTCCTGCCGCTCGACACGGTGAAGGAGCCGCGGCGGAAGTGCTGGATCCAGGTCTGGACGGACGCGGCGACGCCGGAGGAGGCGTGGCGGGCGTTCCTGGGCCGGCCGTTCCGGGGATTGAGCGCGGAGATGTACCGGCGGCCGTTCGAGACCGAGGTCGAGGACCCGTATCTGAGGCGGTCGGCCCTCGAAAGCCTGAAGAAAGCGGGCGACGAGCAGGCGGATCTCTACGATTTCTCGCTGTCGAAAGCGAACACGGAAGCGCGGGGGCCGAAGAGGGGCGACCTGGGCGTGCTCGTCGCGCTGACGCCGGAAGAGCGGGAGCTCGCGGACGACCGGTCGGGGTTCGCCAGGATCCTGCGGCTGGCGGCGGAAGGCGGCGCGGACGCGGCGGCCCTGGTCGTGACGGACCGGCCGGAGAAGGAGTTCGCGGCTGTGGTCGAGCCCGTGAAGAAGAAATGGGCGGGGGCGGCGGGGCGGCTCGTGGTCGTGCCCGTATCGGTGCGGACCGAGGGCGACCCGTTCCGCATCCGCCAGCAGATGGCGGCCAAGATGCTGCTCAACGCCCATTCGACCGCGGTCATGGCCAAGCTGGGCAAGGTCGTCGGCAACACGATGACCAACGTCAGCCCGAGCAACCTCAAGCTCATCGGGCGGGCCACGTTCCTCATCCAGTCGCACGTCAACGACGTGCTGGGGCGGCCGGAGTGGGTCAAGGCCCACGGGGCGCGCGGGCCGATCCGGTATGGGGAAGCGAACGCGGTCCTCTACGATTCGATCGCGTATCTCCGGGACCAGCCGGCGGCGTCCGGCCAGACGGCCGAGGTGGCCTTCTCCATCATCCGTATCCTCGAATCGCTCAAGCAGAAACGGGGGATCCCGCACGACGAGGCGCTGGCCTTGGTGAAGTCCCCCGGCCTCCTCGCCTACCTGGCGAGCATCAGATAGGACCGGGGCGACTTGGTTCTGAAGAGGGACCTGGTTTACGCAACGGCCGGTTGTCCCCGGCAGCCGTTGCGTAAACCTGGTCCCTTCTTCGCTGTTTCTTCGCTCTATGAGAAAAACCTGTTCAGGGAATCGTCATTCTATCGGGAATGGGACAGGCGGGCTCATCAATGTCCAGACTGGGTCGGATCGAATACCCCGGGGCGTTCTATCACGTCACGAACCGGGGGAACCGCAAGCAACCGATCGTCCGATCGGACGATGACCGGCTCTTGTTCCTGAACTGTCTAAGAGAGGCTCATGCGCGCCTCGGCGCCGTCGTCCATGTCTATTGTCTCATGGACAATCACTATCATCTGTTCCTGGAAACCCCCAGAGGGAACCTCTCCCGGACGATGCACTTGATCAATCTGAAATATGCGGCCTATTTCAATCGCAAATATTCCCTGGACGGCCACACTTTCCAAGGCCGGTTTCAGGCGATCCTCGTTCAGGCGGTCGAGTATGCCTGCGAAGTCGCGCCCTACATCCATCTGAATCCTGTCAGGGCTCAGTTGGTCGACCGCCCGGAAGAATTCAGGTGGTCCAACTACCGCGCGTATCTGGGACTGACCCCACCCGAGTCATGGGCGCCGTGCTCGTTCATTCTAAGCCTTTTCGGCGCTTCCTTGCCGGAGGCCCGAAAGCGTTACGAACGGCAGGTGCTGTCCCGGATCGGTCTGCCGGCTCAAGACCCTTTCGGACCGGCCGCGTCGACAGGGATCCTCGGTCGGCCCGAGTTCATCGCCAAGATCCAGCGGCCCGGCAAGGCCGATCCGGTCGGCCTCTCTGAGCCTAACGCATCCCAAACCGGCTTGAGCACGCCCCGGCCCTCGTTGTCTCAGATCCAGGAACAGACCCGGGCCCTATGTGGACAAGAGAATCCGCTGAGTCGCAAGATCGCGATCTATATCGCTCATGAGAATTCGGGCCTGCCGCTAAGCGTGATCAGCGAATTCTTTTCGATCGGAAGGTCAGGGATCACGGACATCTGCAGGAGAATGAAAAGGGAGATCGTCAACAACGAAACCCTGGCCAGGGTCGTCGGGGAGGTCGAGTTCAGGCTAAGAAGGGACCAGGTTCACGCAAGACGGTAGGCCCTCCGTCTTGCGTAAACCAGGTCCCTCAAACGACCCCGTCTTAAGGCATCGGGGGGGCGCCGTCGAAGGCGTAGCAGGGCGCGGTCGCGGACCGCGGCTTGCGCTTCGGCTTGGGCTTGACCTGCGGGTAGACGAAGAGCTCGCCGGCGTAGTTCCGCAGCACGACCTGATCGTCCGTGATCGATTGCAGGTACTTCGGCAGGACCGGGATCTTGCCGCCGCCCCCGGGCGCGTCGATGCAGTAGTAGGGCACGGCCAGCCCGGAGGTCCAACCCCGCAGGCTTTCCATGATCTCGATGCCCTTCTCGACCGTCGTCCGCAGATGCTCGGTCCCCGTCACGTAGTCGGCCTGGTAGATGTAGTAGGGCTTCACGCGCACCGTCAGCAGCTTCTGCATGAGCCGGCGCATGACCAGCGGGTCGTCATTGACGCCCTTCAGCAGCACCGTCTGGTTGCCCAGCGGGATGCCGGCGTCGGCCAGCCGGTTGAGGGCCAGCGCGGATTCCGGCGTGATCTCGTCGGGGTGGTTGAAGTGCACGTTCATGTAGAGCGGGTGGTACTTCTTGAGCATGGCCGCCAGCTTCTCGGTCACCCGCTGCGGCAGCACGCACGGCACCCGCGTCCCGACGCGCAGGATCTCGACGTGCGGGATGGCCCGCAAGGCCTTGAGGATGGCCTCCAGCCGCCGGTCGCTCAGCATGAGCGGATCGCCGCCCGAGATGACGACGTCCCGGACCTCGGGATGCCGCTTGATGTACTCGATCCCGCCCTCGATGTAGCGCGGGTGGATCTTCGACGGATCGCCGACCTTCCTCTTCCGGGTGCAGAACCGGCAGAACGAGGCGCAGCTGTGCGACACCAGGAACAGGCACCGGTCCGGATAGCGGTGGACGATGCTCGGCACCGGCGAATCGGCGTCTTCCTCGAGCGGGTCGGCGACGCCGCTGTCTTCTCTCAGCTCGGCCGGATCGGGGACCATCTGCCGCCACATGGCGTCGCCCCGCTCCTTGATCAGGCCGGCGTAATACGGCGTGATCTGGATCTTGAACACCTTGGCGATCCGGCGGACCTCCTCGACGTCAAGTCCGAACCTCTGGGCGATCTCCTCCGGTTTCCTCAGAGCGCCCTTGAGCAAGCGTTGCCAGTCGTCCATCTCCATCGACCCCTAACGAAAATATTTCGCGTAAATGACGCGATCGTCCCCGGCCCGGTAGAAATCCGGGACCCGGGCGACCTCTTTGTACCCGAGGTCGATATAGAACTGCCGCGTGCCGTGGTATTTCGGCTGCGACGACGTTTCGATGAGGATGACCCGCCCGTTCCGGCGCCCGGCCTCGGCCTCGAGCCAGCGCACGAGCTCCTTGCCGCGCCCCTTCCCCTGCTGGGACGGCGCGACGGCCATCCAGTACAGATCGTAGGCGTCCTCGGCCAGCGGCGTCGGGCCCCAGGTCATGTAGCCCACGGGCGTTCCCGCCGCCGCCTCGTCCTCGACGACCACGATCCCGTAGTCCTTCTGGTCCGGCCGCCCGAGGTAGACGTCGATGAGCTCCTCGGCCACGCCGACCTCGTCCGGCGTGAAGAACCCCGTCGCCCGGACGAGCCCGAGCACGGCGTCCTTATCGTGCGCCCGCATCGGCCGGATCACGGACGACCTTCCTTTCCTGGGCGTTCTTGACCATCGTCCCCCAGAACGCCGCGTATTCGATCCCGGCCGCCTTGAGGGCCCGGGCGTAGCCGGCATTGGTGCTGATGTCCGGGTTCGGATTGACCTCGAGGATGAAGGGACGGCCCTTCGGATCCATCCGGAAATCCACCCGGGCGTAGTCCCGGCAGCCCATCGTCCGGAAGGCCGCCGCCGCCAGCGACTGCAGCCGCGCCCGCGTCTCGTCGTCGATCGGAGCCGGGCAGATGGGCGGCGTCTTCTGGTACAAGGGATTGTCCTCGAACCACTTGGCCTCGTAGCCGAGGATGCGCGGCATGTCCTTCGGCATGGCCGAGTAGTCGATCTCGGAGACCGGCAGCGGCACCGGCGCCCCGTTCTCCATGACGGAGACGTTGAACTCGCGCCCGTCGATGAAGGCCTCGACGAGGACCGGCTGCTTGTCGTTGTCGAGGCACCGCTTGACCTGCTTGCGCAGCGCGTCCTCGTCCCTCACGACCGATTCCGGATAGATCCCGAGGCTCGCGTCCTCGGCGTTGGGCTTGACGATGAGGGGGAACTTCAGCTCGAGCGGCTCGGCCCCGTCGTGCATCAGCTGCGCCGGCGCCGTCGGCAGCCCGGCCGCCTTGAGCACGGCCTTGGCCTTGAACTTGTCCTGGCACAGGGCCAGCGTCTTGGCCGCGTTCCCCGTGAACCGCAGGCCCAGGAGCTCGAAGATCCCGGCCACGTTCGATTCCCACTGGGGCCGCCCGTAATAGCCCTCGATGAGGTTGATCAGGACGCCGGGATTGACGTCTTTGATCCGCCCCATGAAGTTGAGCAGGCTCCGCTGGAGCGGGATGAGCGTTGCCCCGAAGCCGATCGAGCGCACCGCGTCGTGGGCCTGCTGGGCCATCTCGGCCACGGACTCCTCCGACAGGCGCTCGCCCGTCGCCGTCGGTCTCGGTTCGTAGGCGTTGAAGACGATCGCGATGGTAGGGTCCGCGCTCATGCACGATCCGCGAGGACCGCCGGCCGCTCACTCGTCGCGGGCCGGACGCGCGTTTGAGCGAGGCCGCAGCGCTTAGCGGCCTCGTCCACGACCCTGTGGATCAGGTCCGAATAGGAATACCCGGCGGTCCGGGCCGCCTTGGGCAGGCAGGAATTGTCCTCGGGGCGGGGCAGGATGCCCGGCAGCGGATTGGCCTCGAGGATGTGGGGCTCGCCCTTCTCGTCGAGCCGGACGTCGACCCGGCACCAGTCGCGGATGCGCAAGACGCCGCAGGCACGGGTCACGAGGTTCTCGATCCTGGCCTGGAGCACGCCGGGGATCGGCGCGGGGCACTTGAAGATGTCCAGCGGCTTCTCCCGCGTGTCCCAGATCCACTTGGCTTCGTACGAATAGATCGGCGCGGCCCCCTTGGGGAGCTCGGCGTGATCGATCTCGACGATCGGCAGGATCTCGTAGTGCGGCGCGTTGCCGAGCACGCCGACCGTGAACTCGCGGCCCCCGAGGAACCGCTCGACGATGACCGGCTGCTTGTAGAGCCCGACGACCTCGTCGATGCGCTCGTAGAGCTCGCCGAGCGTGTGCACCAGGGAGTTGTTCTTGATGCCCTTGCTCGACCCTTCGTAGAGCGGCTTGACGATGGCCGGGAGGCGCACGCCGGCCGGGATGGCCGCGGCCGACTCGATGATCCAGAAGGCGGGATTGGGGATCCGGTGGTACGACAGGATCTCCTTGGCCCGTGACTTGTCGAGGCAGATGCCGAGCGTCAGCGGGTCCGAGCCCGTGTACGGCAGGTCGAGCATCTCGCAGACCGTCGGGATGTGCGACTCGCGGTTGGGGCCGACGACGCGCTCGGCGATGTTGAAGACGAGGTGCGGCCGCTGCCGTTTCAGGCGGCCGTAGGCCTTGTCATCGGACTCGATGAAAACGACTTGGTGGCGTTCTTGGAGGGCCTGCCCGACCGCTGCGATCGTCTCGTCCGAATCGCATTCGGCGAGCATGTCTTGGGGCAGTGGAGGTTCGTCCTCCTCGTCCTTGCGCTCGTCCGGGCGATGAAAGAGCGTTGCCTCCATCCCCGACTTCGAGCTAAAAAGCAATGCTACTTTCATCGCTCGGTTCCTCTTTCAACTCAAACTTTCGTAAGTTCCTAAAGCTGTGATCATGAGAATTAATTTTCATTTCATTTATAGAGCATTCTAACCAATTGTCAAGCCTTTTCTCGGTTTCGACCACTTTTTTTTGTAGAAGGGCCGTTGAAGGCCACAAGCGGTAGTGTCGTTTGCCAAATGACGCAACATCGTCCACACGCGGCCGCCGCCACCCGCGCAAGATCTTCGCGCGGAGATCCGGGCGGCGCGCATACTGGGAGTTCATGTGAGGGGTCCGGCGGCGGTCTACCTGAAGAAAATCAAGGTCACTACGATGAAGAGGGGAACGAGGATGGCGCAGGAATACGCCATGTAGCCGAAGAAGGACGGCATCTTGAGCTTGTATTCCTCGGCGATGACCTTGACCATGAAGTTCGGCCCGTTGCCGATGTAGGAATTGGCCCCCATGAAAACGGCGCCGGCGCTGATCGCCTTGAGCATCAGGGTCGGGATGCCCATCATCGGGCCGTTGAGGCCGAGCCCCTGGGCCATCGAGAAGAAGGCCAGGTAGGTCGGCGTGTTGTCGAGGAACGACGAGAGGGACCCGGCCGCCCAGAAGAACTGCCAGGGCTTGGTCAGGCCGAGCTCGGCGCCGCGGGCGTTGAGGATGAGCAGGGCCGGGATCATGGTGACGAAGATGCCGGCGAAGAGGACGGCGACCTCGATGATCGGGTTGTAGGTGAAGCGGTTGTCGGCCCGGCATTCCCGCTTGGTCGTGAGGAGCGACAGGACGCTCATGACGATCAGGACGCCCTCGCGGCGGGGAAAGGGCAGGAAGATGGCCGCGACGACGCCCGCGATCCAGAGGAGGTTGATCGTCCCGGTCAAGCGCAGCGGCACGACCCGCCGGCGGTCGCGGATGAGGTCGCGGCGTTCCTCCTTGGCGTATTGGACCCGGTCGAAAAGATAGAACACGAGGAGCACGCTTCCGACCATGACCGCCCAAAGCGGAAAGAGACGGAGGGTCCAGGTGAGCGGTACGCCCTTGATCAGGCCCATGAAGAGCGGCGGGTCGCCGAGCGGCGTCAGGCAGCCGCCGATATTGGAGACGAGGAAGATGAAGAAGATCGGGAGGTGGATCGTGTGCCTTCGCTCGGAGTTCGTCTGGAGCAGCGGCCGGATGAGGAGCATGCTGGCCCCGGTCGTGCCGATGAAGTTGGCCAGGACGGCGCCGATAAACAGGAGCAGCGTGTTGACCTCGGGCGTCGCCCTGAGATCGCCTTTGAGGACGATGCCGCCGGAGATGATGAAGAGGGCCGTGAGCAGGAGCAGGAATGAGGCGTAGTCCTTCAGCGACAGGACCAGCTCGTGGGGGGCGTTGAAAAGGAAATAGACCGCGATCGGCAGGGACCACAGGAAGGCGACGAGGCCCTTGTTCCTATGGCTTTCCCAGAAGTGGGGCGCCCGCAGCGGCAGCAGGGCGATGGAGAGGAGAAGACCCACGAAGGGGATGACGGACCACAGGGAGAGCGAGGCTCCGAGCTCTTGCGGGTTCAAGGCGGCGTTCGCTCCCTACGGCAAAAAGGCGGTGGAGAGCCAGTAGGCCCGCGCCGGGACCTTCCGGCGCGCGGCCTTGACCTCGACCGGCCTCAGCCGCGAGCGGTCGTCGCTCGGCGGCGTCAGGAAGAGCAGCGCGGCGCCGGCGCCCCAGAGCTCTTCGAGGAGATCGAACTCGAGGCCGCGCTCGATGTGGGCCACGGCCCGCGAACCTGCGTCCGCGGCGGCCCGGGCGATCCGGACCGCCAGCTCGGCCGCCGGTCCGTCTTGAACAGAGGCGTCGGCGAAGTGGATCCAGGCGCGGCGGCCCGCCGGCTCGACGAGCCCTTCGACAAGCGGCCCGGCGTGATAGATGACGAAGAACGACTTCCCTTTCCGGCCGGCCGCGGCCAGCGCGGCGAGCGTGTCGGGATCGCGGGGCTGGGCCCTGTTCGAGACGTGGAGGTCGAGGCCCGACGCGAGAAGGTCCTCGAGGGATCGCCAGGAGACCGGCGAAGGCCCCTCCGCGGCCGGCAGCGGTCCGTTCCAGAAGACGGCCAGGCGAGTTCCGCCGGCCCGGCAGGCCTCCTGCAGGATCTCCCATTCATCGGCCTTGGGACGGGCCTCGTCGGTGGTCAGCAAACGGGCCCCGGCCCGGGCCAGGGACTCGAGATCGTCGAGGCCGAACCGCCCCGTGTCGAGGACGCTGAGGGGGATGCGCCGCCGGTCCGCGTACCGGGCCGCTTCGAGAAGGGCCTCGCCATCGAACTGGTCGTCACGGATGACGAGGGCCTGCCGCGTGCGGACGCGGTCGAGCAGCTCGTAGACCTCGACCACGCCTGTGATGCCCTTCTCGATCGGATGTTCGCTCATTGGCGGATTTTCAAGATTACCATCCCGACTCCGGCCTGTCAAACCGCCAGCACTTCCGTTCCGGCTGCGGAGGGTTCCCCTTCTTCCGCAGCCCCCGTGTCCATCCTGCCTTGATATTGCCGGGGACGTCCATTATCATCGAATCGGAGCTGAAGCCGGTGAAGTCCTGCGTCGTGCTGTTTTCCGGGGGGCTCGACTCGACGACGGCGCTCGTCTGGGCCATCCGCCGCTATGACCATGTTTACGCCTTGACGTTCGATTACGGCCAACGGCATCGGGTCGAGATCGACGCCGCCCGCAAGACGGCCCGGCGGATGGGCGTCCCCCAAACGATCCTCGAGGTCGACCTGCGGCCGATCGGCGGCTCGGCCCTGACGGACGCCCGCATCCCCCTCCCCCGCTCGCCGCGCCGGGCCGGGCCTCACGCGGGCCCGCCCGCCACCTACGTCCCGTTCCGCAACGGGATCTTCCTGGCCGTAGCCGCGGCCTGGGCCGAGGCGCGGGGCGTCCGCGAGCTCGTCTGCGGCTTCCACGTCGAGGACTCGCCCGACTATCCCGACACGACCCGGACCTTCGTCAAGGCCATGGAGAAAGCCGTCCAGGCCGGGACGAAGGCCTCGTTCGGCGGCCCCGAGGTCCGCATCCGGGCGCCGCTCGTCGGCCTCGACAAGGCCGGCATCATCCGCCTCGGCCTCCGCCTGGGCGCCGACTACGCCTACGCCGTCTCGTGCTATGCCGGCGCCGAGCGCCCTTGCGGCAGGTGCTCCTCATGCCGCTTCCGGGCCCGGGCGTGGAAGGCCGTCGGCCGCGAAGATCCCCTGATCGCCCGTCTTCGAAAAGGAGTTGCCCGATGAGCTGGATACTCAAGGTCCGCGACACGTTCTCGGCCGCCCATTTCCTTAAAGAATACAAAGGCAAGTGCGAAAAGGTCCACGGCCATACCTTCCAGGTCGAAGTGGCCATCGCCGTACGCGAGCTCGACCGGACCGGCCTCGGCTACGATTTCGCGGAGATCAAGAAGGTCCTGGCCGCGGCCCTGCCCGACCACGCCCTCCTCAACGACGTCCTCCCCTTCAATCCCTCGGCCGAGAACCTGGCCCGCCATCTCTACGGCGAGCTCAAGAAGGCCTACCCGGTCCGGTCCGTGACGGTCTGGGAGTCCGACGATGCCTCCGCGACCTACTCTGAAGACGATTGAGATCTTCGCCTCGGTCCAGGGCGAAGGCCTGCGCCAGGGCGAGCCGACGATCTTCGTCCGCCTGGCCGGCTGCAATCTTCGCTGCGGCTTCTGCGACACGAAGCGCGCCTGGCGTGCCGGCCGCGAGATGACGGTCGAATCGATCGTCGAGGAGGCGGTGAGGCTCAATGCGGAATATCCGGCGGTTTGGGTTTGCCTGACGGGCGGGGAGCCCCTGGCCCAGAACGTCCGGCCGCTCGCCCTCCGGCTCCACGGCGCCGGCTTCAAGGTCCAGGTCGAGACGAACGGGACCTTTCCGCCGGCCCCCCTCGCCGACTGGCACACCGTCTCGCCCAAGCCGCCCGACTACGCCGTCCATCCCGGGTTCAAGAAAAAAGCGAACGAGGTCAAGCTCGTCGTCTGCCGCGGGTTCGGACTCGACGCCATCCGCGCCGTCCGTTCGGCCGTTCCCCTTCCCGTCCCGATCATCCTGCAACCCCAGTCGAATGCCCGATGGAGCATCGACAGGGCCGTCGCCGTGCTTCAGGACGCGAGCCGGGCCGGGCTCGAGGGCCTCCGCCTCTCGGCCCAGCTCCACAAGGTTTTCGGCTTGAGATAGGGGCGGGACGCGCGGGCCCGGTCAGGCCCGATAGCTTTTCCAGAGAGCGCCCCACTCGGTCTTCGAGAATTCCCGGATCCGGGACTTGCCGATGGTGGGATACCAGATCCAATCGTGGTAGATGTTGCTGGCCAGGGGGGCCCAGAAAACCAGCGGCGAATGGAGGAGCGGCCCTTCCAGGAAGCGCAAGCCTCCCTTCCGCAGCATCTGGTCGCCCCAGATGACGAAGCTCCTCTTGGTCTTGAATCCCAGGTCCAGCCCTTCGATGTCGTCCCCGGCGATCTCGATCTCACGGGGATCACCGACGCCCAGGCCCCGCTCGTGGGCCATGCGGATATAAGGGATGGTCAGCGGATCGAAGCCCATGATCCTGGCCGCGATGGCGTCGATGGCCACGGAGTCGCCCGAGGCCAGCAGGAGGTTCTGGACGCAGGGCGTCATCGTCCTCGGCCCGGCCCCGTTCCCGCAGACGGTCCCGTCCATGACGCAGAACAGGCTCGGATGGATCTCCTTCTGCATATAGAGAAGGTCGACGAGGACTTCATGGATATATTTATGGGCGTAGTGCCGGACCTCTTTGAGCAACCCGCCGAAGGCGTTCTTGACCGCGCCCGTGGTCGTGGAGTGCCCGTGGGTCTTGACGGTGGGCAGATGAAGGACGTTCTTCCCGACGTACATGGCCGGGATCTCGATGCCCTTCGGGAAGATCTCGTTCAGCTTGAGGAGCGGGCTCTTGAAGCGGTAGACCGTCCAGGCGACCTCGGGCAGGGCGATGAACGGGAGGCCATAGCGGTCGAGAACGCCCGTCCAAAGGTTGTTTTGCGCCCCCTTGCGGGGGTTGGTGACAACGGTCTTGTTCTCGATCGGGAACAGGCGGTCCTTGGGGAAGCCGGATCTGAGCAGGGTCCTCAAGACCCCCTCGACCTGCCACGGCTGGCTCGAACAGGAGGGAAAATACTTGGTCCAGGAAAGGTTGAGCTTGACCAGGGTGTCCCGGTCCTGCGGGAGATATTCCCGCCAGCGGGCCAGGTCCATGAGCCGGGCGTAATCGTCGAGGACGCGCTCGGGGCGGGTGCGGAGAACGGCGACGCGCGAGCGGGCCATCGGGTCACTTCAACTTGAGGATGAGGGCCGCCGCGACGACCCAGAGGAAGATGTCGATAAGCAGCGGCCGGTCGCGGATGATCAAAGCCTCAGGCGTTCCCCCTTCCTTCTTTTGGTGGATCAGATAGAGATAGCGGAAGATCCCGTAAAGGACGAAGGGCACGGTGAAGAGCAGGTTCTTGGTCCCGAACTTCTGGACGGTCTCGGTCGAGATCGTGTACAGGCAGTAGGCCACGAAGGTCGAGGCCGTGACCACGGAGATCATCTGATCGAGGAGATAGGGGCTGTATTCCCTGAGGATGGGGCGGTGGTCGGCGGCGGTGTCCTGCAGGAGGGTCAGCTCGTACCGCCGCTTGCCCAGGGCCAGGAAGAGCGAGAGGAGGATCGTGCAGATCAGGAGCCAGGAGGAGACTTCGACGCGGATCGCCAGGCCGCCGGCGACGACGCGGATGAGGAAGCCCGCGGCGATGATGAAGACGTCGAGGATGACGATGTGCTTGAGCCAGAGGGTGTAGAGGATCTGCAGCACGAAATAGCCGGCCGTGATGATCAGGAAGGGCCCGTTCACGGTCGCGGCGACGAGGAGCCCGGCGAGGCCCATGCCGGCCAGGGTGAGGACGGCCGCGGAGACCGTGATCCGGCCCGAGGCCAAGGGCCGGCGGCGCTTGACGGGATGGGCCCGGTCCTCACGGACGTCCCGAAGGTCGTTGAAGAGATACTGGGCGCTCGAGACCAGGCAGAAGGCGACGAAGGCCCGGACGGCCGTCAGGAGGAGGGGCTTGTTGGCCAGGTTCTCGGAAAAGAGGAGCGGGGCGAAGACGAACAGGTTCTTGATCCACTGCTGGGGCCTCAGCGATTGGAACAAGGCCAGGACGCTCATCTCTTTGCGGCTATTTTAGGCTAAGGGCCCGGATCATTGCAACGTCCCGCCGCGCCGCGGCTCGAAGAACCGGTATCCCGAGCGCGTCAGGTAAACGCCGGCCAGCGTGATCGCGGCGCCGACGGCCTGGATGGCCGTCAACCGCTCGCCGAGGAAAAGACTGGCGGCAAAGATGGCCAGAATGGGCGTCAGGTTGCTGTAGATCCCGGTCTTGGCGCTGCCGACCTCTTTGACCGACTGGTACCAGATGATGAAACAGAGGAAGATCGCGACAAGGCCCGAATAAGCGATGGCCCCCCAGCCCGTCCAAGGGATGCGGCCCCACGCGACCTTGGCCAGGTCCGGCGCGGCGAAGGGCAGGTAGACGGCCGTGCCGGCGATCGAGCCGATGGCGGCCACGCGGAAGGCGGAGTTCCGGTCCAGGACGGGTTTGGAGAGCACGGTGTAAGCCGCCCAGCAGGCGTTGGCGAGCAGGATCCCCACGGCGCCGCGCCAGGCGTTCCAGGTGAAGACGAGGCCCCCGTTCTCGCCGGCCACCACCAGCAGAAAGCCGCCGAAGGAGATGGCGATGCCGGCCCAGCCCGCGGCGGAGATCCGTTCCTCATGGACCGCCGTCGCCAACAGGGCGATGAAGATGGGGCTCGTGCCCATGATGATCGAGGCCGTCGAGGCGTCCATTACGTTGACGGCCTTGATGAAGAAGACCTGGTAGAGCGTGATCCCGAAGAGACCCAGCCCGGCCGCCTTCCAACCGTCGCCCTTCCGGCCTAACCGCCGCGACCGCGGGCGCGCCACAAGGACCACGGCATAGGCGAGCGAAGCGAGTCCCAGCCGGACGGCGTTGAAGGCATGCGGCGAGAACTGACGCAGGCCGATCTTGATGACCGAGAGATTGACCGCCCAGAGGACGACGACCAGGACGATGAGCACGTCTGTTCGGCCCAGGCGGGAGCCGTTCAAAGGTCTGGCCATGCGGGTCTCGGGTCCTTCCTTTCGATGCGATCGGCGATGCGGGGTGGGGATCCTGTCAGGCGCGCCGTTGCCGCGGCCGCGGGTAGCGGGCTTCGACGACCGAGCTCATCCCGCCTCGGGGATTGAACTCGCCGCGGACGAGCGCGCTTTTCGGCTTGCAGGCCCGGACGACGTCCTCGAGGACGCGGTTGACGACGTTCTCGTAGAAGATGCCCAGGTTCCGGTAGGCCAGGAAATACTCCTTGAGGGCCTTGAGCTCGAGGACCTTACCGGCCGGAACGTAGCGGAGCGTGATCGTCCCGAAGTCCGGCAGGCCCGTCTTGGGGCAGACCGAGGTGAACTCGGGGTATTCGATGGCGATTTCGTAGTCCGGGAACTGGTTGGGGAAGGTCTCGAGCGGCGGCAGCTTGGCGGCCAGGCCGGCTTTCGCTTCGCGCTCCGTGTATCCGGGCATCGTCGTTCTCCTAACTGATTGAACCGGGCTATGATACTTGAATTCCGGCGGCTCGGCAACGGGAGGTTCCCCCGGCCGGCTCGAATCCCTATAATAGAGGAATGAGCGAATGCAAGAGCGCGAAGAACAGGGCCCGGTGCAACTGCAGCTACGAGCCGTGCAGCCGCAAGGGCGTTTGCTGCGACTGCCTCGCCTATCACTGGCGAAACCGGGAGCTGCCGGCCTGCCTCTTTCCGGACCCGGTCGAGCGGACCTACGACCGCTCCCTGCGCCGGTTCATCGAGATCTACAAGGACCAAGCCTGATGCCAGAGCAGAAGTACGTTTACGGCCCGGTCGCGTCGCGCCGTCTCGGCTTCTCCCTGGGCGTCGACATCATCCCCTTCAAGACGTGCACCCTCGACTGCGTCTACTGTCAGCTCGGCTCGACCGGCAAGACCACGGTGCGGCGCGGCCGCTGGTTCCCGCCGGAAGAGATCCTGGCCCAGATCAAGGCCGCCGTCGACTCGGGCCGGAGGATCGACGTCATCACGTTTTCGGGGTCCGGCGAGCCGACCCTCTGCCGGGATCTCGGCCGGCTCATCCGGGCCATCAAGGCGATGACCCGGATCCCGGTCGCCGTCCTAACCAACGCCACGCTCCTCACCCGCCCCGACGTCCGGCGCGACCTCCTCGCGGCCGACATCGTCGTGCCCTCGCTCGACGCCGTCGCCTCGCCCGTTTTTCGGCGCGTCAACCGGCCGAACGCCGCCCTCCACAACGCCGGGATCATCGACGGCCTGGCCCGCTTCCGCGACGAATTCAAGGGCGAGCTCCGGCTCGAGATCATGCTCGTCAAAGGGGCCAACGATTCGCCGGCCGCCGTCCAGGCCCTCCGGAAGGCGATCACGCGCATCCGCCCCGACCGGATCGAGATCAACACGGTCGTCCGCCCGCCTGCGGAGCGGCGCGCCGTCCCGCTCAGCCCCGCCGCCCTGGACCGGATCCGGACCAAGCTCGGCCCCAAAGCCGAGGTCGTGGCCTCTTTCGCGAAAAAGGAGCTCGCCTCCGCCCCCGCCGCGGAGGGCCTCGAGGAGGCCATCCTGGCCACGGTCCGCAGGCGCCCGCAAACGGCCGAGGATATCGCCGCGGCCCTCGGCGTCCATCGCGACGAGGTCCTCAAGGCCCTGTCCGCCCTTCTTGGCCGCCGGCGCGTCCGGACCCTCCGCCATGGCGGAAAGGCCTATTTCGAGGCGTCCTCCCCCCGCTTTACTTGACCGGCCGCGCTGTGATACGATGAACTTTGAACAAGCCCGAAGCCGCAAATCCGATCGCTCTGCGAGGTCGTGCCTTCTATAAACCAGGTTCGATCGATCCCGGATCGAGCGGCCCTTCAATGCCCCCGGGGCTCCAAAAACCCGTCTACCGCCGGGGGCGCCGTCCCTAATCCGCAAAGGAGAGCCCCATGTTCCTCAACACCAACTTCCCCAAGGCCAAGAAATACTGGTACGAGGGGAAGTTCTACGATTGGTCTGAAGGCGGGTGCCACCCGACCATGCACGCCCTCCACTACGGCAGTTGCGTTTTCGAGGGCATCCGGGCGTACAGCACGGCCAAGGGCCCGGCCGTTTTCCGCCTGCCGGAGCACAACGACCGTCTTCTCCTCTCCGGCGGCGTGCTCAAGATGAAAGTCCCCTACACGAAAGAGCAGATCACGGAAACCATCAAGCAGACCATCCGCGAGAACCGGCTCGATAGCTGCTACATCCGGCCCCTCCTCTTTTTTTCCTACGGCAATCTCGGGCTGGTTCCCAAGGCCTGCCCGGTCGAATTGGCCGTCTTCGCCTGGGAGTGGGCCGCCTACCTCGGCGAGAACGCGGCCAAGGGCGTTCACGCCTACATCATCCCCTCGCGTCGGGTCCATCATACTCAGTTCAACATGGCCGCCAAGCTCGGCGGCGTCTACGTCCAGTCGACGATCGCCGGCCTCGAGGCCCGCGAAAAGGGCTATGACGAAGCCATCTTCCTGAACATGGAGGGCCGCATCGCCGAGGGGCCCGGGCAGAACGTCTTCATCGTCAAAGGCAGGACCCTGTTCACCAACGGCCGGCTCGAATCGGCCCTGGAAGGCATCACCCGGACGAGCCTGCTCGAGATCGGCGCCGACCTCGGCTACAAGACCGTCGTCGGGCCGATCACCAAGGCCGACTTCTTCGGCGCCGACGAGGCCTTCTACTGCGGCACGGCCGTCGAGGTCATCCCGATCACCGAAGTCATCGACGGCTCCGATACGACGGCGCCGCCCACGACGCACACGATCGGCACCGGCCGGCCCGGGCCGGTCGCCCGGCAGCTGATCAAGGCCTTCAACGAGGCCGTCACCGGCCGCGACCCGCGCTACGAGAAGTGGCTGACATACGTCGGGAAGTGAGGCCGGGGCCGCGCCTCCGGCCGATCGGCTTCGTCCGCTCGCCCTACAAGGACCCGTCCGACCTGCCGCCGCCGGCCTTCGCGGCGCCGCGGTTCTTCGAGCGGTCGCGGGGCGAGATCGAGATCCGCCCGGAGTTCGCCGCCGGGCTCGACGGCTTGGAGGTCTTCTCCCACATCATCGTCCTTTTCCACTTCCACAAGGCCGGCGGCGCCAAGCTCAAGGTCGTCCCGCCGGGCGAATCGAAGGCGCGCGGCGTCTTCGCCACCCGGTCGCCGCACCGGCCGAATCCCATCGGGATGAGCGTCCTCCGGCTCCTCGCCCGCGACCGCCGCGTCCTGCGGGTCTCGGGCCTCGACCTCATCGACGGAACGCCCGTCCTCGACATCAAGCCTTACACCCGCCGCGACCGGAAATCGCACATCCGGACCGGCTGGCTTCAAAAACCCAGGCCCGCCCGCTAGCCCGGACAGTTCATGGACCGGCGTGTTCATGAACGGGCCGAGCCGGGCCGGCGCCGCTTGAAGGAGGCCCTCATGCGCGCCCGCACCCTTTGCATCGCGATCCTCGTCGTGGCCGGCGCCGCCCTGGCCGGACAGGACATCCTCCAGAACCTCGGCCGGAAGCAGGACTACCGCAGTCGCCGCATCTCCTCGTACGACCGGAACGGGGGCAACCGGGATTCGATCGTCATCGAGCCCGGCCAGACCGCGGTCCTGGCCGAGATCGAAGGGCCGGGGGCCATCCATCACATCTGGACGACGATCGCCGCCGAGCCGTTCTACGGCCGCAAGATCGTCCTCCGCATCTACTGGGACGGCGAGAAGTCGCCGTCGGTCGAGGCCCCGATCGGAGACTTCTTCGGCGTCGGCCACGGCCTGAACCGGAATTTCGCCTCGCTCCCGATCACCTGTTCGTCCCAGGGCCGGGCCCGGAACTGCTATTGGTATATGCCCTTCCGGCGCTCGTGCCGGATCACGGCCAAGAACGAGGGCGCGCAGCCGGTCGACGCCTTCTATTATTATGTCGACTACCGCGAGCTCCCCGAAGTCCCGGCCGACGCCGCCTATTTCCACGCTCAATATCATCAGGAGTTCCCGCCCGACCCGAAGCGGGACTACCTCCTCCTCGAGGCGGAAGGGGCCGGTCACTATGTCGGATGCAACCTCAGCGTCCTCCAGCAAGCCATGGGCTGGTGGGGCGAGGGCGACGACCGGATGCGGATCGACGGCGAGGATAAGCCCTCTCTCCACGGCACGGGATCGGAGGACTATTTCTCGGACGCCTGGGGCATGCGCGAAGGGCAGAGCCTGTTCTACGGATGTCCCCTCCAGGAAGAGGACTTCCAGGCGGGATCCAAAGCGACGGTCTACCGCTTCCACATCCCCGACCCGGTGCCGTTCAAGAGATCGATCCGGGTGACGATCGAGCACGGGCACGCGAACGACCGGACCGATCTCGACTCGTCGGTCGCCTATTGGTACCAGACCGAGCCGCACCGGCCATTTGCCCCGCTGCCGGCCGTCTCCGAGCGGCTGCCCTACGCCTTCGAGCCGTCCGAGAACTTCGTCCGGCCGCAATGGCAGGCCGAAACGCCGGGCGGGGCGGAGGCCTTCATCGATCCCGGGCACGGGCTCCGCATGGCGGCGCCGCGGCTGGCCTCGGCCCTCGCGTCCTATTACGACGGCGCTGGCGCGCGCTACCCGGTGCTGCGGACCGACGGCGCGGCCGCCGGGACCAAGGCCGAGTTCCGCTTTCCGGTCGATGTTCGCGACCTCTACACGGTCGAGCTCCATTTCCTCAAGTCGCCGGCCGCGGGGAACGTCCTCGTCCGGCGGGGGAAGGAGATCATGGGACGGTTCCAGGGCTATGCCAAAGAGGCGACCCTGGGCTCGGTCGTCCTCGAGGGCCTCGTCCTCGAGACCGGGCCCAACGCCTTGACGTTCGAGATCGAAGGACGGGAGGCGCGGAGCGCGGGCTTCGACCTCTTCTTCATCGGCTTCGGCCTAAGGCCGGCGGGCCGCCGCTTCGTCCGCGAGTGGAACTTGGCCGGCCCATTCGAGGCCGCCGACATGAACGACCTCCAGACCGTCTATCCGCCGGAGACGGAGCCGGCGCCGGCCAAGAGCTATAAGGGCAAGGACGGGGCGACGGTCCGCTGGCAAACGTATCGGGCCGGCGAGTCGGGCTACGTCCGGCTCGATGACCTTATCCGGCCGAACGAGCAGGGCCTCGTCTACGGGTTGGCTTATGTCTTCTCGCCGGACGACCGCGCGGCCGCGATGCTTCTCGGGAGCGACGACGGCGTCCGCGTCTGGCTCAACGGCGAGCTCGTCCACACCAATCCCACCTACCGGGCCGCCGAGCCGGACCTCGACCGGGTCGACGTCCGCCTCAAGGAGGGCTGGAACAAGGTCCTCGTCAAGGACCTTCAGGGCGCGGGCGGCTGGGGCTTCTATCTCCGCTTCGCCGACCCCGACGGCGCGCTGCGCTACGCCCTGAAGCCGGAGTGATCCGCCGGCCGGCCTAGGCGGTGAGGACCTCGCCGGCCGCGGCCGAGATGATGTCCCACGCGGCCCGGACGTGGCGCTCTTCGGTCGTCCGCTGGCCGACAACGAAGCGGATCGTGTACCGGCCCCGGAGCGAGGTGTGGGTCAGGAAGATCGGGCCGGCGGCGTTTATCCGCTCGAGGAAGCGGCGGTTGAGATCGCTGAGGGCGGCCTCGTCGCGGCCGTCGTTGAGCCGGAAGCAGACGAGGGCCAGATCGGCGGGGGCCAGGAGCTCGAAGCGGCGGTCGGCTTCCACCCAGTCTTTGAAGAGCCCGGCCAGCCGGATGTGCTCGCGGACCATGGCCTGCAACCCCTCGACCCCGTAGCTGCGGATGACGAACCAGAGCTTGAGGGCCCGGAAGCGCCGGCCCAGTTGGATGCCCCAGTCGCGGTAGTTCTTGACCTTGGCGTCGACGCCGGTCTTGAGGTATTCGGGGTGGACCTCGAAGGTCCGAACGAGGGCCCCGGGGTCGCGGATGAAGTAGGCCGAGCAGTCGAAGTTGGTCACCATCCATTTATGGGGGTTGAAGACGAGCGAATCGGCCAGCTCCGCCCCCTCGAGGATCCAGCGCTTCTCCGGCAGGAGGGCGGCCGTCCCGGCCCAGGCGGCGTCGACATGGAACCACAGGCCGTGCCGGCGGCAGATCTCGCCGATCGCCGGTAGCGGGTCGATGGCCCCGGACGAGGTCGTGCCGACCGTGGCCACGACGCAGGCGGGGACGAGACCGGCCTCCTTGTCCCTGACGATCGCCTCCTCGAGCCGGTCCGGAACGAGGGCATACCGGTCGTCGGTTGGGATGCGGCGGAAGTTCTTCCGGCCGTAGCCGGCGATCTTGACGCCCTTGTCGGCGCTCGAGTGGACCTCCTCGGAGGCATAGACGGCGAGGGGACGGGCGAAGCCGGATTCGTTCGTTTGAAAGCCGGTGGCCCGCTCCCGGGCGCAAAGCAGGGCGCAAAGGGTGGAGGTCGAGGCGGAGTCCTGGATGACCCCGGTGAAGCCGGCCGGGAGGCCGATCATCTGGCGGAGCCAGTCGAGGACGACCTCCTCGAGCTCCGCCGCGGCCGGAGACGTCTGCCAGACCATGCATTGGGCCCCTAGGCCGGCCGTCAGGAATTCCCCGAGGACGGAGGCGGGGCTGTTGTTGGCAGGGAAATAGCCGAACCAGCCGGGGTGCTGCCAATGCGTAATGCCGGGCAGGATGGCCTTCTCGAAATCCCCGAAGATCGCGTCCATGCCCTCCCCCCGGGCCGGAGGGACGGCGGGGATGTGAGCCTTGACGTCGCCGGGCTCGAGGCGCGACAGAACGGGATATTTTTCGATATTTTCGAAATAATCGGCGATCCAGTCCACAAATTGGTGCCCAGCCCGCCGGAAATCTTCGTTTTTCATGGGAATCTCCGCATTCCGGGGCCATTTCCCGCCCCAGGAGACTCTTCTCAATATACCCAATTCCAGAGTAAACCGCCAGGAGCAGAAGGGCGAAAACGGCTTTTTCGGAAAAGCGTCGGAGAGCCCGCTTTTCGCGGTAAAAAGCGGCTGCAAAGGCAGCCCTTCGGCGGTTTTCACAAATTATCGCCTCAGACTATTGCGGATGGCCGCGAGCTGTGGTATAATTAGAAATGGTCGTTGAGAGGGGCGGGGAAAAAAACCAAGATTAGGCAGCGGGTCGTTTTCTGTCCCGCGCTCCGGCTAAATCCGCCCTTCCGCGCCCGAGGGCCTCGGCCCGCCCCTGAATCTTCTGCAGGTCATCGCCCCTCTCCATATCCCTGCCCCGGCATTTTTCTCCGGCCCGCAACTTTTGGGCCGGCGCGCGAGTAGTAATGTGTGAGTGAAAGAAATGGCCGGAAGAGACCTCCTTTCGAAAATCTTCGATAAAACCCATTCCCCCAACGAGACTGCCCTGATCTGAGCGCCGGGTCAGGGCAGTCTCCCTCTTGCCAAGACAGGGTCAGACCTACACCTTTTAACTTATCGGATCGTTCAGGTGGCCAAGAAGTAAAAAGGTGTAGGTCTGACCCTGTCTTTATTGACGCCGGCAGGGCTTTGCCTTATCATTCCCTGGGCTTGATTCGAAGGGAAGTCCGTCGCAAGCGGACACAGCCCCCGCTACTGTAACCGGGGACGAATCCCGAGAGACGCCACGGCACAAGCTGGAAGGCTCGGGAGGAGAGCGATCCGGGAGTCAGGAGACCCTCTTTAAGCCTCGGTCGATCCGTCTTCGGGTGGAAGGCGGAGGGCTGAAACCGGCGGGGGCCTTACGGAGCTCCTGCCATGATCCCGAGACCGATCGCCATCGCGGCCCTCGCCGCCCTCATCGCCCTTCCCGCCGCGGCGCAAGACCCGCAGGATCAGGCCCCGGCCCCTCTGCGCCACGAGGTCGTTGTCACCGCGACGCGTCTGCAGACGCCCGAAAAGAAGGTCGGAAGCTCGGTCACAGTCGTCAGCGGCGACGAGCTTGTCCGCACCGGCCGGACGTTCGTCCTCGATGCCCTCGAATCCGTGATGGGGCTATCGACGATCCGCAACGGCGGGCCGGGCGCGACCGCGTCCGTCTCGGTCCGCGGCGCCAACAGCGAGCACACCCTGTTCCTGCTCGACGGCGTCGAGCTCAACGACCCGATCAACCCGTCGCGCTCCTACGACGTCTCCCACCTCCCCCTGAGCCAGGTCGAACGGGTCGAGATCCTGCGCGGCCCCCAGGGGCTCCTCTACGGCTCGGACGCGCTCGGCGGGGTCGTCAACATCATCACCCGCGCCGGCCGCGGCCGACCCCGTCTCTCCCTTTCCTCCTCGGCAGACACCCTGAGCTCGCTCTCGGCTAATGTCGCGCTGGCCGGTTCGGGCGGGAAGACCGACTACGCCTTTTCGCTCTTCCACGAGCGGACCGCCGGCATCTCCGCCGCCGCGGCCTCTTACGCCGGGAACACGGAGAAGGACGGGTACCGGAACCTCAGCCTGGACGCCCGCCTCGGCTACGCCGTGGCGCCAACCTCGAACCTGACCTTCACCGTCCGGGCGTCCCGGGCACGCACCGAGCTCGACAACTTCGGCGGCCCCGGCGGCGACGATCCGAACAATGTCCAGGATTACGCCAGCCTTCTTTTCCGCGGCCAGTATCGCGGCCTCTCGCCGAGCGGCCGCTGGGAACGGACCGTGTCCCTGTCCTGGCTCGGGGCCCGGCGGGACAACGACAATCCCGTCGACCCGGCCCATCCGGCCGAAAGCGATCACGGCCTCTACCGGAGCGGCCTGGCCGAGCTCGACTGGCAGAACAACTTCTTTCTCCGTCCGACGCACACGCTGACGGCCGGCCTCGAGGTCGAGGGCGAGTCCGGCCGGTCCGATTACGTCTCCGAGAGCGCCTATGGCCCCTACGAGTCCGATTTCCCGACGGCCCGGGCCGGCTCGGCGGGGCTCTACCTCCTCGACCATTGGGAGGTCAAGGACCGCTTCTTCGTCACGGCCGGCGTCCGGGCCGACCGGCACAGCCGGGCCGGCACGGCCGTCACCTTCCGGGTCGCCCCGGCCTTCTTGATCGCCGCGACCGGCACCCGGCTCAAGGCGACGCTCGGCTCCGGCTTCAAGTCGCCCTCGCTCTACCAGCTCTATGCCCCGGCCACATCGTTCGGCCCGGTCGGCAATCCCCTGCTCCGCCCCGAGCGGGCCCTCGGCTGGGACGCCGGGATCGAGCAAACGCTCGCCGCGGGCCGGGCCGTCGTGGACGTCACCTGGTTCGAGAGCTCGTTCCGCGATCTCGTCGATTTCGATTTTGCCGCGGGCTATGTCAACATCGGCCGGGCCCGGACGCGGGGCCTTGAGGTCTCGGCCGAAGCGCGGCCAGGCGCCGGCTCGCGCTTCGCCGCTTCCTATACCCGTCTTTCCGCCCGCGACCTCGGGGCCCGGACCGAGCTGCTGCGGCGGCCGCGCGACAAGTTCTCGGGCGAGGCCGGCCTCCGCCTTTTTGGCCGTTTCGATCTCGCCGCGAACGTCCTTTGGGTGGGCCGCCGCCTGGATCGCGACTTCAGCACCTATCCCTATCCGACGACGACGCTTCCGGGCTACGTCCTGCTCGGCGCCGTTCTTTCGACCGACCTCGGCCGCGACGTCGAGGTCTTCGCCCGCATCGATAACATCCTGAATGCCCGCTACCAGACCGTCTGGGGCTACGGCTCTCCCGGCCTGACCCTCCGCACCGGCTTCCGCGTAATCCTCTAATCCTCTCAAGAAGGGACCAGGTTCACGCAAAAGGGCAGGTCTCCCCTTTTGCGCAAACCAAGTCCCTCCCCCAGCGCCAACCCGAGGCCTGAGTGTACATGCCAATCTATTCTCTGCTGATCCTCGGCCATTTTGAATGGAGCGTCGTCCATTCCGTACGGACGTCCCGCTCGTGGCGGCGAAGGGTGTTGCCTCGAAGATCCCCGTCCGTGGAGAGGGGACCCGCGAAGCGGGGGGAACCGGACGACTGGTTCCCGGGGGGCCGGGGAGCAAGAGGCGATTCCCGAGCGTAGCCGAGAAGATGAATCGGCCCAAGAAAGGGAGACGGCCTTGAAAAGGACCCGGCCATCGGCGACAATAGAGGGCCCCATGGACATCCAGAACCTCGACAAGATCTTCAAGCCGCAGCGCATCGCCCTGGTCGGCGTCAGCCCGAACCCGAAGAGCGTCACCGGCCGCATCCTGGCCAACCTCATCGGCGGCGGCTTCCGCGGCGTCGTCTATCCCGTCTCCCCGTCCGCCGAGGCGGTCATGGGCATCCCCTGCTTCCCGAACGTCGCCGCCCTGCCGAAAGGTCCCGACCTCGGCATCATCGGCGCCCCCGCGGCCCAGGTGCCCGGGCTCGTGCGCGAATGCGGCGAGGCCGGCGTCCGCAGCCTGATCATCGTCTCGGCCGGATTCCGGGAGACCGGCCCGGCCGGCCTGGCCCTCGAGCAGGCCGTCCTGGCCGAATCCCACCGCTTCGAGGGGATGCGCATCCTCGGCCCCAACTGCCTCGGCCTCATCTCCCCCGGCCAATCGCTCAACGCCAGCTTCGCCGGCTCCATGGCCCGCCCGGGCCAGGTCGCGTTCGTCTCCCAGTCCGGCGCTCTCTGCACGTCCGTCCTCGATTGGGCCGCCGAGGAGAAGCTGGGATTCTCGCATTTCATCTCCACCGGCAACATGATCGATATCGATTTCGGCGACCTCATCGATTACCTCGGCGAGGACGAGGCGACGAAGTCCATCCTTCTTTATATCGAGTCGATCTCCGACGCCCGCAAGTTCATGACCGCGGCCCGGGCCTTCGCCCGCATGAAACCTATCGTCGCCTACAAGGCCGGGCGCTTCCCCGAATCGGCCGCCGCCGCCTCCTCCCACACCGGCGCCCTGGCCGGCGAGGACGCCGTCTACGACGCGGCCTTCGAGCGCATGGGCATCGCCCGGGTCTTCAACATCGGCGAGATCTTCGACGTCGCCGACCTGGTCGGCCGGCCCAAGGTCCCCCGGGGCCCGCGCCTGGCCGTTCTGACCAACGCCGGCGGGCCGGGGGTCATGGCCACGGACGCCTTGGTCGCCTCGGGCGGCGCCTTGGCCCGCCTTTCCGACGCGACCACGGCCGAGCTCGACGCCGGCCTGCCGCCGCAATGGTCCCACCGCAATCCCGTCGACGTCCTCGGCGACGCCAAATCGAAGCTCGTGGCCAAGGCCGCCCAGATCGTCCTCCGGGACCCCGGCGTCGACGCCCTGCTCGTCATCATCACGCCCCAGGCCATGACCAACCCGACGGCCGTGGCCAAAGAGATCTGCGCCCAGGCCGGAGCGACCTCCAAGCCCGTCCTCGCCGCCTGGGTCGGCGGCGCCTCCATGCGCGAGGGCACAGGCCTGCTCAACGACGCCGGCATCCCGACCTACCAGACCCCCGAGCAGGCCATCAAGGCCTTCATGACCCTCGTCTCCTACGCCCGCAACCTCGAGACGCTCTACGAAACGCCCAAGGACGTCCGCGTCGATCTCCCGGTCCACCGCGATGTCCTGCGCGGCCGCTTCGCCGCGGCCCTGACGAGAACGGAGGGCGCGCTGTCGGAGTCCCTCTCGAAGGAGCTCCTCGCGTTCTACGGCATCCCGGTCACACGGCCCGCCCCGGCGGTCACGGCCGACGAGGCCGTCCGGGCGGCGGAAGCGGCCGGCTACCCGGTCGTGCTCAAGATCCTGTCCCCCGATATCACCCACAAGACCGACGTCGGCGGCGTCGCCCTCGACCTCCCCGACGCGGCCGCGGTCCGGGCGGCCTTCGCCGCCATGCTCGAGACCGTGGCCCGCAAGGCCCCCGGCGCGCGCCTCGACGGCGTCACCGTCCAGAAGATGGTCCGGGCCGGGGACGGCCTGGAGATGATCCTCGGCATCAAGAAGGACCCGACCTTCGGCACGGTCATCATGGCCGGCATGGGCGGGACCGCGGCCGAGATCTACGGCGACCGGGCCATCGGCTTCCCGCCGCTCACCGAGCGCCTGGCCCGGCGCATGATCGACGCGCTGCGCATGAGGCCGCTCCTCCGCGGCTACCGGGGGCGCCCCGCGGCGGCCGTCGACAAGCTCGTCGAGACGCTGATCCGCCTGTCCTATCTGGCCGCCGACTTCCCGGAGATCGCCGAGCTCGACATCAATCCCCTGCTGGTCACGGCGGAGGGCGTGACGGCCCTCGACGCCCGCGTCGTCGGCGACAGGAACGCCGTCGAGGACCCGAAGCGGCCCTACGTCCATCTCTCGCTCCGGCCCTACCCGGAGGAATTCGTCAGTCCGGCGCGGATGCGGGACGGGACGCCGATCACCCTCCGCCCCATCAAGCCCGAGGACGAGCCTCTGTGGCTCGATCTTCTCTCGAGCTGTTCGCGCGAGTCGATCTACTCCCGCTTCCGCTACTTCTTTTTTTGGCAGTCCCACGAGGTCGCCAGCCGCTACTGCTATATCGACTACGACCGCGAGCTGGCCATCGTCGCCGAGACGGGCGAAGGCGCGGAGCGGCGCCTCGTCGGCGTCGGGCGCCTGGCCGCGGAGCCGGGCCGGACCTCGGCCGAATACGCCGTTCTCGTCCAGGACGCCTGGCAGGACAAGGGGCTGGGCGGCCTGCTCACGGATTATTGCCTGGGCATCGCCAAGGCCTGGGGGGTCCGCACGGTCACGGCCATCACCACGACGGACAATCCGCGCATGGTCGCCGTTTTCGAGAAGCGCGGCTTCCGCATCGTCAACGACCTCGAGAGCTCGCTCGTCGAGGTCTCCAAAGAGTTACTCTAAGTTCATGAAGCCGGCGACGGGCCTCGGATTGAGCGTCAGCAGATCGAAGACGACGATCTCGTTCGTCCCCGCCTTGAGGAACGGGGCCGGGCAGAAGAGCCTCTTCTGCGGCCCGATCTCCCAATACCGCCCCAGGTTGTGGCCGTTGACCCAGACGACGCCCTTCTTCCAGCCGCTCATGTCGAGATAAGTGTCGCCGGTCCTGCGGAGATCGAACCGGCCGCGGAAGAAGTTGCCGGGGCGGCCGGCTGGGCGCCGGCTGAATCTGAGCTGGGCCAGATAGTCCTCGTCCATCGCGAGCGGGAACACCTCCCAGGTCATCAGGGTCATATTGTTGAGGGTCACCCGGTCGGTAATGCCCTTGCGGTCGAGGAGGCGCGGCCCGTAGTTGATCCGGCCCATGCCTTCGACGAGGAGGTCGAGCGTCTCGTTGGCCGGCTCGGCCTTGGGGATGTCGATCGCCGTGGTCTCGCCTTTGGTCCGGTCCATCGTGCCGGCGAAGCGGCCATCGACGAAGACGGACGCGAAGTCGTGAAGGTCCGTGGCGACGAGCTTGCCGCCGCGGTGTCCCAGGAGCTTGGTCCGGTAGAGGATGAAGCCCGCGTTCTGGCCGTAGGATTCCATCGGGCCGGGCTGGGGGCTGCGGACGGCCGGCGGCAGGTTGTCGAAGACCGAGGCGCTCTCGTCGAAGCCGATGGCCGGGACGGTGATCGCCGCGAGCGGCTCCGGCAG
>Ga0209609_10000260_pt1 | contig 31643 bp, 30 predicted proteins | sample LakKivw325mmetaG_FD_184136 | JGI IMG/M metagenome (GOLD analysis project Ga0209609, IMG submission 184136) | Anoxic lake water microbial communities from Lake Kivu, Rwanda to study Microbial Dark Matter (Phase II) - Lake Kivu water 325m metaG... | ecosystem: Environmental > Aquatic > Freshwater... | reverse complement strand
TGAATTCGATCCACTCTGGGTTTGTCACCCGCCAGTGCCCCTGGCCCATGACGAGTTTGTAGAGCGTGCGGCATGGATGAAGCCGATAAAGGACTGGAAAAGTCCCACAAAACTTCCAATGCCGGAGTGGAAATAGCCGTAGAGGTAAATCGGTTTGTGAGAAGGAAGTTATTTAATGGATGAAACGCTTTATATCGGGAACCGGGCTGACTGGTTATTCACACCACCACCCGGTTCCCGGTTGAATTTTTTTGTTAAATCACTACTGTCCCAACGTTAATCAAATAATATCTAACCTGCCCTGAATGTATAGCAGAACCCTGTTCGGAATAGCATAAAAAAATGGATGAATAGTCGTTTTGTTTGCTGATTTCATCCCGTAATACGCACCCTCAATTTGAATGTCATATGCTGCATTCGTAGATGTAATTGTATGTCGGGAGGCATTGCGGCTCTTTTTTCGCCGGGAAACTTTTCGTGAGTGCGACATCGAAGCATGCCCCGGAACCATGCCGGTGCGCCGAAGCGTCGCCACTGCTACTTAGGCCGAAGTGATTTTTGATGCATGGTGCAAAATCAAGGGGTTGCCAACCGGAGGTGTAGCAGCGCTACATTGAGGATTGTACGGCCCCGATGGCGACAAAGTTACACTGAGTGAAGTCGAATTGGTACGCAGGCAATCATGATTGTCTGCCTTTGTAATCCTTGTACCCAAACTTCTTTACAACCTCTACCTTTCCTCCATCCCTTATCACTGCAATATCCGGGAGATTTATTCCGTTAAAGGTAGTGCTTTTCACTATGCTATAGAGGGCCATGTCGGTAAAAATCAGCCTGTCTCCTCTTTTTAGAGGCTGATCGAAGGAATAATCGCCCATAATGTCCCCGGCAAGGCAGCTTGGGCCTGCGACTCTATACGTATATTTCTTCTCATTCCGCTCTCCTGACTTCATTATGTGCGGTCTGTAAGGCATAAGCAGCACATCCGGCATATGCGTTTCCGCCGACGCATCCATTATCGCTATTTTCACCTTGTTTTTTATAATATCCAGAACAGAGGAGATCAAGACCCCCGCATTGTAGACGCTCGCCTCACCAGGTTCGAGATATATCTGCACCCCGTATTTTTTCTTGAATGCGTTTATGAGCTTAATGAGAAGCTCCAGATCGTAATCGTCACGCGTTATGTGGTGGCCGCCCCCGAAATTCACCCATTTCAGTCCCTTAATATATTGTCCATAGAGTTTTTCGAACGCGTTCAGAATTCTTTCAAGCACGTCTGAATTTTGCTCACACATCGCATGAAAGTGTAGCCCGTCCACTATGTTCTTATGCTTCGGGAATTCCTCGCTGAATACGTCGTAGATTATTCCCAGCCTCGAATATGGTGCACATGGGTTGTACATGTCGGTCGCGACCTCGGCGTGTCCCGGATTCACTCTCAAGCCTATTTCTACATTGCTTTTCCTTGCCATTTTTCCGTATTTCTGAAGTTGATAAAAGGAATTGAATATGATGGAGTCAGAATACTTCAGTATCTGCCTGATTTCTTTTTCTCTGTAAGCTGTCCCGAAGGTATGCACTTCCTTCCTGAATTCTTCACGGCCGAGTCTTGCTTCATTGAGACCGCTCGCACAGGTCCCGTCCAGATATCTGCTCATTATCGGAAAGGTAGCGAATGAAGCGTATGATTTCAAGGCGTGTAATACCTTGCAGCCTGTGCGATCTTTTACGTATTGCAGGATCCGCATGTTCTCTTCGATAAGGGTTTCGTCAAGGAGGTAAACCGGGGTTGATGCGGAGTCGCCTTCATTCGCCTCTCTTTGTTGTCTCCTCGTCGCGCTCCTCGACGTACTGCAAAGTACGCCTGCGTCAACTCCTCGTCGCCGCCTCGATATACTTTTGAATGCAACTCCGCATGAGATGCTTTCGACGGCGATTTCAAGGAACCTCTTATTCGCCGCGGCAAAGCTCCTTTTCTTGGCGTCTTTGATTAGATGCGTCAACAACCTGAGCCCGTTTGCGCTCAGTGTCTCGAGCACCTTTCTTCTCGCATCGCCGGATAAAGCGTGATATGTGCCTATAGCGCATATATCTTTTGCCGAAATTGCCCGAATTACTTCTTCAACTTGTCTCTCGGCTTCCATCAAATATTACTCCGGCAATTAAACATACGAGCATCTCATCGATCTCTGGAAAGTTGGAATTATATTGCCTGCGAGGGCATTGCGTAGTGGAGCAAAGAAAAGTCTCTGAGGCGTAGTCGGGGTAGAGAGCCCCCTGGAGCGACCGAAAGGAGCGGTAGGGGGATGGGGGGACACTCCCGACGTAAAGCACCGAAGAGTTACTTTTCTCTCCGCGGAGCACCAGACCGAGTGGGTAATATAATTCCTCACAATTTACCTATATAATAATAGCCTGTGTAGTAGCTTCATATCTTGTTTGGAAGCGCTTTATGCTCAGCAACCTGCCAGGGAAGACCATATTTATTCAACGCCTCCATGAATCTGTCGGGATCGAGCTGCTCTATATTATATACCCCGGCCCCTTTCCAGACTCCTGTGAGCACCATCATCGATCCGATCATTGCAGGGACACCGGTCGTATAGGCAATTGCCTGTGTTCCGGTCTCCTTGAATGCCTCTTCATGGTCACACACATTGTAGATATATCTGGTAGTAGTTTTTCCATCCTTTTTCCCGCTCATAATATTGCCAATGACTGTCTTCCCTGTATATTTTGTTCCAAGAGAGGCAGGTTCGGGAAGCAGAGCCTTAAGAAACTTCACCGGAACTATCTTGTGCCCCTCGTAGTCAACCTCGTCGATTCTTGTCATGCCGACGTTCTTGAGCACCCTCAAATGATTGAGGTAATTATCAGAGAATGTCATCCAGAATCTGGCCCTTCTCAGTCCTTTTATATTCATAACCAGCGACTCCAGTTCTTCGTGGTAGAGAAGATAGCTTTCCTTTGTTCCTGCTACCGGGTAATCAAAACTGAAATGCACGCTGCCTTCCTCGATTATCGCGGGCGTCTCAATCCATTTCCCTTTTTCCCAGTGTCGTACTATCTGTGTTACTTCCCGGATATTAATCTCAGGATTGAAGTTTGTTGCAAACGCACGGCCGTGGGTTCCGGCATTGCAGTCCAGTATGTCCAGATAATTTATCTCGTCGAAAAGATGCTTCTGGGCATAGGCGGTAAAAACATTCGTTACACCCGGGTCGAATCCTGAACCAAGAACTGCCATGATCCCTTTCTGCCTGAACTTCTCCTGGTATGCCCATTGCCAACTGTATTCAAAGTGGGCTTCATCCAGCGGCTCATAATTGGCGGTGTCTATGTAGTGCACTCCTGTGGCCAGGCAGGCATCCATAATATGCAGATCCTGATAGGGAAGCGCAAGATTAAGGACAAGGTCTGGTTGAAATTTATTTATGAGAGCGGTGAGTTCTGATACATTGTCAGCATCCACCTGTGCTGTGTGAATGTCTCTGCCATACCGCTCATTGATATCTTTCTTGATCGCCTCACACTTGGAGAGTGTCCTGCTTCCAACCAGTATTTCCGTGAAGACTTCAGGAATCTGCGCGCATTTGTGCACTGCAACGGTCGCTACACCTCCAGCCCCGATTATCATTATTCTTCCACGGTTCTTTACATTATTCATAAACACTCGCCTGGGCAACAAATTGCATTTGCTTTATTTTATACTATTTTTTAGCTTAATATCAATTTCCAGATTACACGATTGAACTCGCTGCATGACGTGGCTTGTTCACATCGATATAACTTAAGAGCGTGTAGATTAATTTAGCGGCAAGAAAATCGGGAGCTTTAGAATTTGATGGACAAAGCTCAACGACATCAAACCCGACGATTCGTTTTGACTTCGAGACAGCAAAGAGGAGCTTCATAACCTGATACCAGCCTAAACCGCCCGGCTCTGGAGTCCCTGTTGACGGCATGATACCCGGATCGAAGACATCAAGATCAATGGTGATATAAACGCTATCAGTCAGCAAGCTAACTGCATCGTTTATCCATTTGTCAGAATCGTGTATCTTATGTGCAAGAAATATCTTTTTATTGTCAACGCCAGAGCGCTCTGAGACGTCCATGCTGCGTATTCCTACAGAAACAATGTTCTTAGCAAACTCACGAACACGTGTTATAACGCAGGCATGATTATAACGGGTTCCCTGATATAAGTCGCGAGAGTCGGCATGGGCATCAAGGTGCAATATGCTTAGATCCTTATAATGCTTGGCATAGGACTTGATAACGCCAATAGAAACCGAGTGTTCACCCCCAAGGGTTACTACAAGCTTGTTGTCCTTAAGATACCTTGAGACTGCCAAATAAGTTTTTTTTATCAAAACAGAAGAAGAGGCCGAATGAATCGGTTTGGCAGTAAAAATTCCCTTCCTGAAAACCTCGCTATCGGTCTCTATATCGTAGAGTTCGAGATATCCTGATGCCTCAATTATCGCTGCAGGGCCTTTGTCGGCACCTTTAAGCCATGTGCTGGTTTTGTCAAAAGGAATCGGTAGTATGACTGTAGAGGCCCGCACATAATCAGTATTATTATTGGGTAATCCACAGAAACTAAATGGATGTTTTGGCATTTCAGTCTATAATAAACACTGCTGACGCCAATACTGTGGTCCAGAGACCGTCTTTATTTCCCTCCGCGGACTGGCAAATATGTTTTGTTTTGAATATGTTACCGCTCGCTCTGTAAAACTGCTTGCGCTCATCCCATGCCTGGTTCGGATCAAAAGGAATGTCAAGTGTCGTTGCAAGCATTGTAGCCGCGAGATCTTCTGCATATTCCCCTGAAACAATGGCTTTTTCACCGAAAGCATGATGTTCAGAAATATAACCGTAGTTGGTGAAATCCTTCGGCATGGCAAAACCAACTGATGCAGAAATAAGGCGGTTCGGTTCATTTGTCTCATTTCGAGACATTACGCAATAAGTAATTTGACCGGGATCGAGAAGTTTTAGACCGGCAACCCTTGAAAGAATCTTACACCCAGGCGGGAATATGCTTGATACATAAACAAGATTACACTTCTCAATGCCCGCATTTCTTAATGCAACCTCGAAGGATGATAGTTTGTCTTTATGAACACCCACCCCTTTCGTAAAGAAAACTTTATTTGGGGTCATTTTTGCATCCTCCAATCCACTCTAATCCCATCTGTTAATACGTGTCTTCCTAATGTTTTCATTCCATGGTTCTCCTTACGATTTTTTTACCCTAAAGGGCATTAAAAATTAGGAGGCGAAGATACCCACAGGACAAAGGCCTTGTTCTTTCGCCTGTTTGCTATGTAATGCTTTTTTGTTGCTTCAAAATAAAAGCATTCTCCCTTCTTTAGTTTATATGCCTTCCCACCAAACACAAGTTCAATACTCCCTGATACGACAAAACCAAATTCCTCGCCCTCATGCGGTTCTTCTTCAGCTGTCTTTTCCTCCTCACCCAGCTCAAGCAGTGCCGGATCCATCAACCTGTTTTGCGCAGCGGCAACAAGTATCTGGAATTTTTTTACATCCTCCCTTTCCAGTTCTACCCTGTCTTTCAACTTAAATACGACCTTTTCATCAAAGGCTCCATCAAAAAACCTTGAGGGCTTCTCATCGAGGGCATCGAGGATGCCTATAAGGCTCTCTACAGATAATGAAGTAAGATTTCTCTCTATCTGTGATATGAATCCCTTGGTGAGTCCAGCCCTTGAAGCAAGTTCTTCCTGCGTAAGAGACTTGGCCTGTCTTAACATCTTTATCCTTTCCCCTATACTCGCTTCATCAAATTTCATAACAATATACGCTCACAAGAAGTTTATAGTATTAAACTAAAAAAAAACTAAATTTTTGTCAAGTAAAATTTTATTTAACTTTTAGTACTACTATGTTAAACTTCCGAAAAGCGTCCTTTTATGGTGGGAAAAGAGGCAATATTACACTATTTTGAGAGAAAGGGCATTCACAACATTTTCCATCTGCCTGGAATCCATACGCTTCCTCTCAATGAGAGTTTTATAAGACACAGTATCAATGTTTTTATAGGTAGACATGAGTCAAACATTACCTTCATGGCTGATGGATATGCAAGGTCATCTGGTAAAGTTGGAGTGCTCATCGTTACCCCGGGACCTGGACTCGGCAACGTAGTATCAGGGTGTATGGAAGCCTATGGCGATGATGTTCCTCTTCTTATCATCCACATTGATACGAATAGAAGACAAACAGGCAAAGGTATATTACATGAGCTTGAAGAACCCGAGAATATCTTCAAACATTTCACCAAAAAAACTTTCTCTGTCTCAGATAAAAATGACCTCATACCAACCCTTGATGATGCGTATCTTACTGCATTTTCTAAGAGAAGGGGGCCTGTAGTTATCTCTATCCCCTATACATTTTTTGAAAAAGAAGTTCCTTTTCAGATTAAAGGAAAACAAAAGAAAGAGATTGAGCCTGATTTAAGCAGGGTTGAAGAAGCATTACGGGGGAAGGAAAAACCGGTAATCATAGGTGGAAAGTCCCTTATGGTCGAAGATGTAAAACCAATCTTGAATAGTATCTGTATGGGTACATCAATGCCTTTCCTCACAAGTACAGGGGGTAAGGGGATAATCCGTGAAGATAGCATATACGCCTTTGGCAGCATCATGCAAAAGGGAATTGCAAAGGATGTTATCGCATCATCTGATATTGTGATAGCAATCGGGACACGGCTTCGTGATGTGGACGCTAAGCGAAGAGGAGTAAAAGTAAAGGAACTCATCCATATTGATATAGACGAGCAATGGATTGGTGAAAATTATTTTACAAAGCTGAAAATCATAGGGGACATAAAAAAGGCTTTAAAAGGTCTTCATCAAACCCTAAAGGGAAAAAGGTTTGAATGGAACCTCAAAGAACTGAAAAAGACACAGAAAAAGGAATACGCAACAATTAAAAAAACATCCACAGGTTTTAAGATCTTAGAGCTTATAAGAGAGGCTATTCCGGAAGATACTATAACAGTATGGGATTTGAGTTTACCCTCTTACTGGGCAGAGTATTACTTTCCAGTCTATTACCAGAATACTTTTATTATGCCACGCGGAATATCACCGATCTTTTATGCCCTGCCTGCAAGTATTGGAGCAAAGATAGGGAGACCTGACAGGCCATGTCTCTCAATATGTGGTGATGGAAGTGCCTTGCCCACCATAGGCGAGCTTTCAACAATAAAAAAATACAATATCCCTGTCGTATTCTTAATCTATAACAACAACAGTTTTGGCATACTTGAGGATTATATGAACACAACGTATGGAATAAAAGATTCTATGAAGCTAACAAATCCTGATTTTATAAAGCTTGCCAATGCCTTTGGTATCAAGACAAAAAGGACTAAAACCTTAGAGGGGCTAAAGAAAATATTTCTCCATGACATTACATGGGATGAACCCTTTTTGATAGAATTTAATTATCCAGTTTTTCCACCACCATGGAGGGTATAATAGCCCACGTTCTTTATAAATAACTTTTACCTATATTTTCTTAATTGAGTATGATAAAAATTGATTATGAAGACATTAAGGATTGCTCTTGCACAGATTAACCCAACTGTCGGAGATTTAAGAGGTAACACAGAGAAAATTATCGAATATATAGAAGAAGCAAGAACATCCGGGGCAGATATTATAGCATTTCCAGAGCTTTCAATTACGGGTTATCCGCCTGAAGATCTTCTACTAAATACCAGTTTTTTAAAGGACAATATGATCTGCTTAAAAAAAATTGTACCCCACACGAAGGGAATCACCTCTATTGTCGGTTTCGTCGATGCACGAGATAATATATACAACGGGGCTGCTATTATCTCTAACAATAAATTGATCAATGTCTATCATAAAGTCAATTTTATAAGAAGTAGTATGTTTGACGAATTCAAATACTTCCAGAAAGGTGAAGGTTATCCATTATACAACCTTGACAATGTCTATTTCTCGATGTCTATTGGTGATGATATTTTACACTTAAAAGCACATCCCAATACAAAATTCATCATAAACATTGATGCATCCCCTTACTATATCGGGGGGAATATACAAAAGGAAAAATCAGCCTCTCAAAAAGCTTATGAGAACCATGCTGTTTTAGCCTGCGTAAATATGGTAGGGGGACAGGATGAGGTTGTGTTTAACGGAGAGAGTTTCATTATTAATGAGGAGGGGGAAATTATATCGAGAGGTACACCTTTTGAAGAAGACCTTATTGTGGCTGATTTAATGTATAAACAAACAAATAAGGCAAGTATTAGAAAAACAAAAACGATTAATATCTCCTTTCAACTTAAACAAAAAAAGAAGGCGGTTCAGGAAAGAATGACGAAAAGACTTAAACCATTAGAAGAGATTTACAAAGTACTTGTCCTGGGAGTCAAGGATTATGTGAGAAAAAATGGTTTTAAGAGGGTAGTATTAGGCTTAAGCGGTGGGATCGATTCTTCCCTTGTAGCATTGATTGCAAAAGATGCAATCGGCAAAGATAGCGTGACAGGTATCTTTATGCCATCACAGTATACATCAATAGAAAGTAAAGAGGATGCCTATCAACTTGCAAAAAATCTCAACATAAAGATTATTGAAACTCCTATAGCTCCTTTATTCAGGACATATATGAATCTATTCAAAACCCATTTTAAAAACTTACCCATTGATATAACTGAAGAAAATATCCAGCCACGTATCAGGGCAAACATTTTAATGGCTTTTTCGAACAAATTCGGCTGGCTCGTTTTAACCAGTGGAAATAAATCTGAAATTGGCACAGGTTATTCAACGTTATATGGCGATACTGCAGGAGGTTTCGCCGTCCTTAAAGATGTTTCAAAAACCTTTGTGTATAAGCTCGCAATGTGGAGAAACAAAAAAGAAAGGTATTCGTTAATGCCAGAGCGGGTTTTTAAAAAAGCCCCTTCGGCTGAACTGAAACCAGACCAGAAAGATACTGATACCCTCCCACCATACAAAATACTCGACCCAATACTTACTGCATACATTGAGGATAATAGAACTATCGATGAATTGTCAGCCATGGGGTATGATACAAGACTGGTGAAAGAGATTATGGGTATGGTAGACCAAAGTGAATACAAAAGAAGACAGTCCCCGATAGGTATAAAAATCACAAAAAGGTCATTTGGAAAAGACAGAACCTTCCCTATTACAAATAAGTATAAACATAAACTTTGATTCAGTATTTAGCTAAACAATTATGTTGAAAATTTGCTCCAGATGTTTAATCATAAAAAAACAGATTGTTAACACAAGGTAATACAATTAACATAAGGAGATACAAACTTTGGATAAGTTAAATCATCTAAAAATTACAATTCTCTGTGAAAATGTGGTGGGGAACCTCGCAGTTGTTGGAGAGCATGGGTTTGCTGTATACATCGAGACAGATAGCGGTTCATACCTTTTTGATACTGGCTCAGGTATCAGCATTCTCCATAACGCCCGGGTTTTGAAAAAGGATTTACGGGCTGTCAAAAAGATATTTTTAAGCCATGGTCATTATGACCATACCGGAGGTCTTGTTCATATACTCGATGTAGCAAACCCCATCAATGTGTATGGACATCCTGAAATATTCGAAGAAAAATTCGCAATTTCAAAAGAAGACCTCAAAACTGAAAAAAGATTTATAGGAATTCCGCACAGAAAACCCTTGTTAGAAACGAAAGGCGCCAACTTTATATTCAATACTGATTTTCAAGAGATAGAAAACGGGATATATCTCACAGGTGAGATTCCACGATCAACTGAATTTGAGAAAGGTGACAGGAGATTATATGCCAAAAAAGGGGATATTTTTGAAAGAGATATAATTCCTGATGATCAAGCACTAATTTTTTCAACTAAAAAAGGCATTGTGGTGCTGCTCGGTTGTGCGCATGCCGGTATAATCAATTCATTATGGCATATAGTTAGGAAAATGAAAAAAGAGACATTTTATGCGGTTATCGGTGGAACACATCTTGGTTTTGTTGAGGAAGAACAACTGAATTACACAATTGACATAATAAAACAGATAGACATACAGATAATTGGTGTCTCGCACTGTACGGGCTTAACAGTAGCACACAGGCTGTTTAAAGAAGTCGGGGATAGATTTTCATATGCATCGGTAGGAAGGTCCTTTGAAATTTAACAGCCTTCAGCGTTCAGCAGATAGCCTTTAAGCCTATGAAAGCTAATGGCTGACCACTGACGGCTTATTATAAAGGAGGGAAAAATGGCTGTAATACTGGAATCGTATCAAGATGGGGTGTACACAATCACTCTGAATAGACCTGATAAAAAGAACGCAATGAATTCAGAATTTCTTGTCAGTCTTTATACTGCTTTACAAAACGCCGAAAAGGAATCTGCTCAAATAATAATTATCAGAGGCTCTGGAAAGGCTTTTTGTGCAGGTGGAGATATACTTGAATTCAAAAATAGCAAAGATACAGAGACATTGATTGATTCAATGGCTGAGAGTCTTCATAAAAGTATAAGGATGATAAGAAACATTGGTGCCATTGTTGTTTCTGTATTAGAAGGCGTTGCCGTGGGGGCAGGTATCGGGCTTGCACTGGCATGTGATATAACGGTTGCCTCTAAAAACACTGTAATGAACATGGGTTACAGAAGGATAGGCCTCACGCCTGATGGCGGAGGAAGCATATTCCTCCCGAGATTAATAGGGGCAAAAAGGTTTAATGAACTGTATCTATTTTCCCGCAATATAAACATGATTGAGGCAAAGGAGCTTGGCCTTGTTAATTTCATATTTGAAGAGGAAGAATTGGAAGAAAAGTTAAAACAGATTATAAAAGACCTTAAAGCACTACCAATGGAGACTATTCCGTATTTCAAAAATCTTGTCAATTACTCCTCATACCTTGGTCTTGATCAACATCTTGACAAAGAGAGGTTCTACGTTTCAGAACTTGCATGCAAGGAGCAATTTAAAGAGAGATTGGAAGAATTTTTTAAGAAGAAGTAAGTAAATGGAGGGTGTCTATCTTTTCTCTATTTTCGGATATATATGCCTGCTCCGGCTTACAGGTATTTATGTAACCAGAAGATCAAGGTCTACAGAAGCTTACCTGGTTGCATCGAGAGGCCTTTCCGTCCCTTTCATTTCAGTACTTATTGCTGGCACATGGATCGGCGGCGTCTCCATTGTGGGGATGGGCCAGGGTGCTTACATCCACGGCATTAGCGCCCTCTGGTTTCAGGTGGGTATATGGATTGCTATGTGTGCACATACCTCCTCCTCGGTAAGATTTTGGAGGGTAGAAAAACTTATTCGATACTCGATGTAATTGGAAGTTTATATGATAAGAAAACAACTAAACTGGCTGGTATATTGCAGCTTATATTTTGCCTAATCCTATTGCCTTTGCCAATAACTGCCTCGTCCACTGGTTGCTCCCGTCAGGTGGTTTGGTACATGTAAGCATGGTGACTTTTGTCTTCACTTCAGGCGGAATTACTGACGGTCTTCAAGAAACCGCATACGCCAGCGGGTACAGTTCTGCCGGGAGAGTCCGCTTCTGATACTTACCTCAGATAGCAGGTGCCTCTCTGCTGAAAAAAGAATAACCTTTGCCCTTTGTACATACTTTTGTTCGGTTCTCCCTGCTGTTGCCCACATACTTAATGTCTGCCTTTGTTCTTCTTTATGTTAGTGTGATGGCGATCTTTTTCCTCTTGGCATATATCCCTCCTGTGGGGATAGTATAGAATGCAACACTATCTGCTTCCTTATTGGTCATCTTTGCTTTTTGCAATGCCTCAATAACTCCATATTTCCTTACATCTTCCATGGTAAATATCACTCCTTTCAAAGAAGCACCTCCTTTTCCCTTGGTGCTTCTTATTATAGTATGAAGGGGGTGACATTTTTATGTTGCACTTAAGGGGTGACATAATTATATTGCAACAACATTGTTAAAAAAAATTTCTTGACAATACCACTGGCTATCCGTGTATATATACAAGTATGTATACTGGTAATACTTACTGGTAACACTTAAGAGGGCAGCCGAGACAAAATAGAGGGATTTGCCGTACGGACTATCAGGTAAACAGGAGGTACGATCATGAAGGGTTTTAGCTACTCCGCCCCGAAGACGGTTAAGGAAGCTGTTTCCCTTCTGACTAAGTTGAAGGGCGAGGGAAAGATCATGTGCGGTGGACAGTCGATGCTTGTGTTGATGAAGCAGAACATGCTGACGCCCGAACACATAGTCGACATCAACAAGAGTTCAAATTATAGGAGTTGGCCCTCGAAGAATTGAAGAAGAGCTGGTAGCAATTTTTAACAAAATATCGGTTTTAAAAGGAGGCAATATATGAAGATTCAAAGGCTTAGTACATGCAGTTTCAAATTTTATTCTCCCCAAGGGAAAATAGTGATGCTGGACCCCTGGTTGACCAATGATCCCCTGTGGCCACTAACAGAAAGAAAACCTGAGAAATTGAAGGAAATCGATGTGATTGCCATAACACATGCCCACTTCGATCACGCTTCTGGAATCAATGAGATTGCACAAGAGAACGAGAATGTTTTTGTCATTGCCCAGTTTGAGTACGCCTTTTCCCTTATGCGTAGAGGGATAAAAAATGTAATTCCGACTACATTCGGCGCTACTGTTGATTTCCAGGGAATAAAATTCTCGATGGTTCCTGCCTCTCATACAAATAGCGAAATGGTTTCGGATAACAAAATGGAAATGGTTGGAACGGCTGCCGGGTATGTCATAGAATTTGAGAATGGACAGAAGGTTTACATAAGCGGCGATACAGGATTGACGGCAGATATGAAATTTGTGGTTGGGGACTATCATAAACCAGACATTTCTATCCTCCCTGCTCTTGGATTTTTGGTGATGGAGCCTGAGCAGGCCGCTTATGCTGCCAATATAACGGGCTGCAAGTATGTGATTCCTTCTCACGATTTCCCCAGAAAAATTTCAGATGCGGCAAATCCCGAAGGCTACAGCGAGTTTTTAAAACAGTTTCCTGTGCAGGATTCATACAAGAAAACCGATACATTCATGGAGATTATGAAAAGGGATTATCCTCACATTAAAGCGGTTTATATTCCCATAGGCGGGACTGCGGAGATTGGATGAAACTTTATCTATCAGATCAACCATCAAATCTATTTTTAGAAGGAAATAAGAAATGGGCAAAGCGGTTAAAGCTAAAGAAGAACAAAAAAAGGAGGTAAGAAATGGGCAAAGCGGTTAAAGCTAAAGAAGAACAAAAATCTGAAGGTCGGGCCTTCCTTTCCGGGAATGAAGCCTTTGCAAGAGGAGCCTATGAGGCTGGCGTGGTTCTTGCGTCCTCTTATCCGGGTACTCCCGCTTCTGAAATTTTACTAAACGCAGCTCAGTACAAAGAAATCATTGCAGATTGGGCAGCGAACGAAAAGACAGCCTTTGAAATTTGTATTGGAGCAGCAATGGCCGGGGCAAGGACCATGGCATCCATGAAACAACCCGGCGTCAGCGTATGTTTGGATGCTCTCATCAATTGGTCACACACAGGGACGCCAGGGGGGTTTGTGCTGGTCGCTAACGACGATCCAGGACAGCACAGTTCTCAAACAGAGGACGATACTCGCATGTATGCCAAATTGGCAAGGGTTCCGTGTTTAGATCCAAGCGATAGCATGGAAGCAAAAGAGTTCGTAGGCCAGGCCCTGGCTCTCAGCGAAAAATTTGATACCCCCGTGATTGTAAGGGGCACAACAAGGATTGCCCATTCGAAGACTATTGTAGATTTATACCCCCGCAAAGAATACCCCGTTAAGGGATTTGAGAGAAATCCAAATAAATACGTGGTCGTACCGGGCCGGGCGATTTTGAGAGAAACGGAGGTCATTAAGAGACTGGCGGTACTCAGAGAATATGTGGAAACATCTCCCCTTAACCGGGTGGAATGGAATAGCAAAGAAGTCGGGATTATTACTTCAGGGATTGCCTATTACTATGCAAAACGTGTGATTCCCGAAGCAAGCTATCTGAAACTGGGAATATCCTTTCCTCTTCCGGAGAAGATGATTAAGAACTTCGCCTCCAAGGTGAAGAAATTAGTGGTCATTGAAGAAACCCGTCCTTTCTTTGAGGAGGAAATCAAAATCATGGGGGTAAAGGATTTCATCGGCATGGATTATTTCAGAATTCAAGGGGAATTGAGTCCTGATGTTGTTCGGGAAGGCTTGAAAAAGGCCGGAATTCACATGGAACAACCCCTGCCAGTGGTTTCTAAGGCAATTGATGCCCCACCTCGTCCTCCGGTTATGTGCCCTGGATGTCCTCACAGAGGGATTTTCCTGGCATTCAAGAAAATCGACGCTAACATCTATTCCGATATTGGTTGCTACACGCTGGCCTTTGCTCCTCCCATCAGCGCTCTCCATACATCCATTTGTATGGGGGCAAGCATCGGGAATGCCGTGGGAATGGCCAAAGTTGGAGGAAGCGATAAACCGATTATAGCAGCGATTGGGGATGGGACCTTTGTCCATTCGGGATTGACGCCCTTGTACGATGCGGTCTACACGCAGGCAAATATTACGATTGTCATACTGGATAACCGAATCACTGCCATGACAGGCGGCCAGCCGGCTGCGGAGAGTGGCTTCAGGGCAAATGGATCACCAACTGTGACGGTGGACCTGGATACCCTCGTGAGAGGGTTTGGCGTGAAATTTGTAAAACACGTCGATCCTTATGATATTAAGGGATGTATAGAGGTTCTTAAAGAGGCCATTGCTTTTGAGGGGCCGGCTGTCGTTTTAACGAACCGTCCCTGTGCTCTCATGCCGAGAAAGATCAAAGATAAACCCTATATGGTTGTTGAAGAAAAATGCACGGGATGCGGCATCTGTATGTCGTCAGGTTGCCCGGCAATCGGATTGTCCGACCAGGTAGCCAAGAAATCGAAGAAGGGCGAAAAGGCCAGGATTATTGACCTCAGCCTCTGTACGGGATGCTCTGTGTGCGCGCAACTCTGCGCGGTGCATGCAATCCAATTGATTGAAAATTAATGGAAAGGGGTGCTAAAATGAAAGAAACGGCGACAAATGTCTTAGTGGTCGGTGTAGGAGGTCAGGGGGCCGTAATGGCAACGGAACTTACGAGCGAAGTAGCCCTGGCTGCAGGCTATGACGTAAAAAAAGGCGAGGTTCATGGTATGTCGCAAAGGGGCGGGATAATCGCAAGTCATGTCCGCTATGGCAAGAATATCACTTCTCCTGTTATCGGAAAAGGCGAAGCGGATTATATTTTGGCTTTTGAGGCGGTCGAGGCCCTGCGCAGCATCGAGCATCTGCGGCCCAAGGGCACTATCATTGTTAACGAGCAACAAATTGTCCCTCCTATTGCCCACTTCCTGAAGATCCAGTACCCGGACAATGTTAAGGAGAAACTGGAGGATGGGAAACGCACGGTAATAACCCTGAACGCCTTCGAAAAGGCAGTAGAGTTCGGAAGCGAGCTGTTAGTCAATACCCTGCTGTTGGGTGTGCTCTCAAAGCTGCTTGAGCTTCCGGAAAAGGCGTGGAAAGAGGTTCTGATCAATCGTTTTGGAAAAAAGATGCTCGACCTCAACCTGAAAGCCTTTGAGGCAGGAAGGGCGATGAAATTCTAATTGGCAGCTATTCAGTTGAGGGAAAGATAATCTCTCAATCAGAGGGGAGGATTTAGCAATGAACGTATCCGAAATGATTGCTCGAAACAGCAGGATGTATCCCAATGAAACGGCACTGATTGAAGTTGATCCTATAGTGAAGACGAAAAAGGTGGTGACATGGAAGGAGTTTGATACAAGGATCAATAAAGTCGCAAATGCACTGATCGATCGGGGCATCAAGAAGGGAGACAAGATCCATACGCTCATGTATAACTGCCTGGAGGTTCTCGAACTTCAGTGGGGAGCGATGAGAGCGGGAGCATGGATCGCCCCTCTCAATTTTAGATTTACGGCACAGGAAATCATCTATTGTGGTGAGGTGGCGGAAGCAAAGATGATGATCCTGGAAGAAGGATTTCTCGACAGGATTCGTGAGGTCCAACCTCATTTACCGACGGTAAAGCATTACATCCATATCGGTAAGAACCCACCAAAAGACATGGAATCCTTCGAAGAGATGATGAAACAGTCGTCATCAGAGCCGGTGGAGATACCGCTGGACGATAATGAGGGATGTTCGCTCTATTTTACCTCTGGCACGACAGGAAAACCTAAACCAATCCTTCTTACCAACAAGAATATTGAATGTGCAGCAATCACCAATAACCACAACTGGAATATAAAGCACAATGACAATTTTCTGTTGCTTCAGCCCTTATACCATGCCGGTGGCGGAATGATGTGGGTTGGCTGTGTTATTGTGGGTGCTCCTGCAGTGCTCATCAAGGGGATAATAAAACCCCTTGACGTAGTGCATCTGGTTCAGAAAGAAAACATATCCATCCTGTTTATGGTTGTCCCGTGGGCCCTTGATATCCTCGGACATTATGACCGCGGGGAGCTGACCACCGGGCAGTATGACCTGAAATCCTGTCGTCTTTTGTCTCTGGGAGGTCAGCCTGTGCCGCCCGCCGTAATTATGCGTTGGCTTAAAAAGTTTCCTCACATGGAATACGATACCATGTATGGACTGGGAGAGGCAATGGGACCCGGCTGCTGCCATTTTACTTCTAATGATCCGAAAAGATTGGGAAGTATTGGAAAAGCAAGCTTCAACTGGGAGGCACGTGTCGTAGATGGAAATGGCGAAGATGTGGCTCCGGGTGAAGTGGGCGAGTTGATTGTAAAAGGTAATGGCGTCATGAAGGAATATTACAAAAACCCGGAAAAGACAGCCGAGACCATCAGAAATGGATGGTGTTACACTGGCGACATGGCGAAAGCTGATAAAGAAGGGTATCTCTATCTGGTGGATAGGAAGAAGGACGTGATCATCTACGGTGGAGAAAATATTTATCCCGTTGAAATCGAAGACTTGCTCCAGCATCATCCCAAGATCCATGATGTAGGTGTTATCGGCATCCCGGACGAGAGATTAGGAGAGGTCGTGGCAGCGGTTATTCAGATCAAGCCGGGTGAGACATTGACGGAAAAAGAGGTAGAAAAATATTGCAGTGACAACCTGCCTAAGTATAAGCGGCCCAAGCACATATTTTTCGATAAGGTACCCCGCAATCCAACAGGCAAAATAGAAAAACCCGTTCTAAGAGAGAAATATGCGGGTTTCGGAGAGATGTTCAAAGTCAAGTGATTCAACAAAGAAAGGGGCGCTAGAAATGGAAACAGCGAATGATAACGGATTAACATTGGTTGAGACCTATTACAAGGACTATGGGTGTCGCGCAAGGGCTCTGAAACAGGTGGGAAAGAGGATGATGGGTTATATATCCGCCGCTGTTCCTGTCGAGATTATCAACGCGGCCGGTTTTATTCCGGTCAGGATTAAGGGGGATCCCAAAGAAGCTATCACGAAGGCTTATGGCAGTATGGAAACACTCGTCTGTCCTTTTCTCTTGAACGCCTTTGATCAAGTCCTAAAGGGCAGGTATGACTACCTGGACGGTATTGTTATTCCTCACACATGCGACAGCGTGAGCCGTACCTACGAAGTATGGAAACGTAATTTCCCACTGCCCTACTATCATTTCCTGAATGTACCGCACCTCGACGGTGCTCCATCACTGGAGTTCTTCACGCAGATCCTCAAGACGTTTATCAAAAGCCTGGAACAGTTTACGGGTAAGGAGATATCTAAAGAGAACCTGGCCCATGCGGTTCTGGCCTATAACAAGCTAAGGCAAGCTATGAGAGATCTCTATGATCTGCGAAGGCCTGATCAACCATTGATCTCAGGTGTCGAGATGATGAAGCTTCTTGTGGCTGTTAAGGCGTTGCCTGTGGATGAGTCGACGGCATTGATCCGGCAGGTTGCTAAGGAGGTGAAAGGACGGAAGACGTCTTCGCCGCAGAAACCTTTGCGAATAATGCTTTTGGGCGACCAGATTGACGATACGGCCTTGACTGAAATTATTGAGAATACCGGTGCACAGGTGGTGGTGGATGATATTTCAGTTGGCAGCAAACTCTATTACGCCGATATGGAAGCGACGCATGATCCCGTTGACGGCATTGCCGAGTATTATCTGGAAAAGGTCAGCCTACCGACATTTTACAGGGATAAGGGCGGGAGCTATGATGAAAATCTTGAACTACGGTTCGGGCACCTGAAAAGGTTCGTTTCCGAGTTCGATGTGGATGCAGTAATTCTCCTGGTCTATAAGAACTGTGACCCCTATGGATTCGAGGTCCCGGCGACAACAAGTTACATCGAGTCATTAGGCAAGCCTGCCTTTTATGTCGAGGATGAATATTCCTCGTCGTCGAGCAGTTTAAAGACCAGAATCGAGGCATTCCTCGAGATGCTTACTCAGGAAAGGAGGTGACCGATGGCAGAAGAAAGAAAACAGAGAATGACTGCAACAGCAGCTGCAGCAAAGGTTCCGAAGATGGTGCGGGCCAATTTTACGGCAAATCTGAAGGCAAAGGAGGAAGGAAGACCGGTGGCATTCAGTTTTATCGTCAACTGTTACGATGAGATCCTGAGGGCTATGGATATCGTTCCTGCCTGGGCAGAAAGCTATTCCGGCATTTGCGCCGCGAAGCACGATGCAGGAAGATTCCTGGAAAAGGCCCAATCACAGAATTTTTCTCGCTCTCTCTGCACGTACGCAACATGCGGCCTGGGTTTCGAGTACTGGAGAAACGAACTCGGCGGTGAGATGCCGCCCAACGCACCCTGGGGTGGTATAGCCAGGTCTGATTTTATCCTCGGAACGGGCCAGATGCTGTGTGATCCAAGGTATAAATGGCCGCAGGCAGTACAGCACTATATGCGGGATGTGCCTGCCTATATAGGCGGGTTTTACTGGCCCCCCTACGATGAAAACATAGACCAAAGGGAAGTCGAGCACTACTATCTGAAATATGCCGTCGAAGAGCTGAAGGGAGCCATAGCCTTTATCGAGAAGCAAACGCAGAGAAAAATGGATTGGGATAAATTGGAGGAAATAACGGACCTTGTTGATCGGACCTGGGATATGTTTATTGATGCCTACGAACTGCGGAAGGCGAGACCCACTCCAATGGATACAGGCGATGCCATGAACACGATGGTTCCCCTCGCATTTATGCTCGGAACCCAGGAGGCATACGATTTCTATAAGGATCTATACGACGAACTCAAAGACAAAATCGAAAGAAAAGAGGGTGTCGCTGAAGATGAAAAGTACAGGTTGTTATGGGGTGCCGGATTGCCTCCATGGTTTGCGTTGAGCGATTTTCAATACTTCAACAGCAAAGGAGCAGTCTTCCCTGTCGAGAGGACCTATCGCGAGGCAGAACGGATTGACAGGCTCCGCCTGCCGAAACTGAGCGATCCACTTGAACGGATCGCATTAAGATGGATGAGATACTGGACGCATTGGTATGACGCTGCCAGAAAGCGGAAAGGTTCTATACCTGAAGTGGAGAGACTCATAGAATACATCGAAGACTATCAGATTGATGGGGTCGTGTTCCACAAGGCCTTTTCCTGTCGCACATGGCATTCAGGTATCCTGCTACAAGCACAGATATTAAAAGAGGTGTATCGGGAGATCCCGATACTTGTGCTGGAAGGTGATATTGTTGATATCAGTTCGTACAATGAATCAGCTACACATTTACGGATAGATGCTTTCATCGAGGTATTGGAAAATTTAAGGAACAAGCATTAATGCATGTAATCTATAATAGAATGGGGGTGAGAATCACATATTGAAATGGAAGGTGAGATAGATATAAACGAGACTATTACAAACGTTGTGGCAATCGTCGAGGGGAAAATTTTTGTAACAAGTATCAATAAATAATTTGAGGAGGACAGACAATGAATAACGGTCATTGGATGACGGCAAAGGATGTGCTGAGGGTCAATGCTCACAAATGGCCCAACAAGATAGGCGCAAAGGATCTTTACAAGGAATTTACCTTCACACAGTGGAACGAGAGATCGTGCAGACTTGCCAATGCTCTTGCTGACGCGGGTCTGAAGAAGGGTGACAGATTTGCAGCCCTGGGGTACAACTGCGTTGAATGGATGGATATCTACGCTGCTGCAGCGAAAGGTGGATTCATCTGCGTGCCCATCATGTTCAGGTTGTCAGCCCCGGAGATGGAGTATAACATCAACCACTGTGAGGCAAAGGCCTTTATCGTTCAGGGCGGGAAAGACCCTGCAGATGGAAAGGAATTCCCGTGGATCAATATGGTGAACGGGATGAAGAAGAATATGCCAACCGTAACTACATACTTTGCTTTTTCGGCGAACAACGAGAAATACGACGGCTATATTTCCTACGAAGAAGCCCTTGCAAAGGCGAGTCCTAAAGAGCCGGACGTCGCGGTGGAAGCGGATGATATCTGGGTCATCATGTATACCGGCGGAACGACTGGAAAGGCAAAGGGCGTAATGAAGAGCCACGCAAACCTTTTCTCGCAGTATCTTATCTCGGTTTATGAGCATCAGTTTGAATTTACAGATGTTAACCTTCTGGTCATGCCCTGCTGCCACGTAAATTCGCTCTTCTATTCCTTCGTCATTACCTGGATCGGCGGCACCGTGATGTGCTACAACATGGTGAGCTTCGACCCCGAGAAACTTTTGAAGACCTTCTCGGACCACAAGGTCACCTTCACTTCGCTTGTCCCTACCCACTACATCATGCTGCTTGCGCTGCCCGATGAGGTGAAGAAGAAATATGATCTCAGTACCTTTAAGAAAGCTCTCATTTCATCCATGCCTGCCAGAAGGGACACAAAGCTGGGCGTCCTCAAGATGTTCCCGAATTCACGGCTCTGGGAGGCCTACGGATGCACGGAATCAGGTATTTCAACCATCCTTAAGCCGGAGGAGCAGCTCACGAAGCTCGGCTCCTGCGGCATAGAGGTGATCGGGTCGGATCAGATTAGGCTTTATGATGAAGACGGAAACATTGCTACCAAACCGGGAGAAATTGGCGAGGTCTACACCAGAAGCCCAATGGTGTTCGAGGGATACTGGAAGGAGCCTGATAGGACCGCTGCAGCCATGAAGGGAGAATACTTCGGATCAGGTGACTTAGGTAAGAGAGACGAAGACGGCTATATATTCCTCGTTGACCGCAAGGCAAACATGATCATCACCGGCGGCGAAAACGTCTTTCCGTCCGAGGTAGAGAATGTTGTGGGCGGGCATCCGAAGGTAAGAGACGTTGCAGTCATCGGTATACCCCATGAGAAGTGGGGCGAGCAGGTGAGTGCGGTAGTTGTTCTTCACGAAGGAGAGACATGCACACCGGAAGAGATCACGGCGTACTGCAAGGGCAAGATCGCCGGTTTCAAGGTTCCGAAGAATGTCTTCTTTATCAAGGATGCGGAAATGCCGAGATCAGGCGCAGGCAAGATCCTCCACAGGATGCTTCGCGAGAAGTACGGTAAGTGGAGTGACCACCAGTGAGAATCAACAAAGCGGTACGTAACCGTAGTTACGTACCGCTCAACATTTGCTCCTGTAGTAATGTACATGCTGAAGGCGGCAAACAAGCCCATTAAGAGGGAGGTGGATTGGAATGAATAGTATCTACAGTATATACGATATTTACAAAAGTATCCTTTTTTGTACAGACTTTTCCGCCAATGCAGACTTTGCCCTGGATTTCGCTATTGAAGTGGCGAAACGAAGAGAGGATTCAATTCTTTATGTCCTGCACGTGAACGCATATCCCGAATACACAAACGGAACCTCAGGAAGAGCGAAAAGAGAAAAGGAGATGCATAAAAAGATCGAAGAGACCTACCTTTCGAGGCTCAAAGAAGCCCCCCATTATGAGATTATATTTAAGTTAGCCACCACCCCCTATTTGGAGATTCTGGATTTTATTAAGGAGAAGAAAATTGATATCGTTATCCTCGGCCGGCATGGTGAGACAGGGTGGGTAAAAACAGTTGTGGGAAGCACTGCGGAAAAGGTTATGAGAAAGGCCATGTGCCCGATCCTTATTATCCCTGAACGATTTAAAGACATTGTTGCCAAACCAAAAAAATGTTAAGGTTGTCTTTTGAGGCGATGTTTCTGGGAGGCTTAGAGTAGACAAAATTCTCGATGAAAGGAGGGATTAATCATTTTAGATTAAAAAGTGACCCATTCATATTAAACGTTTTAAGAAAAAAAGGGAGGAAAAAATATGAAAATTAAATCTTCATTATGCTTTCTTGCGTTATTAACAGTTTTTATGGTGTTGGTTACGGGAAGTCTTGCGGTCGCAGCCCCAAAAGTAGAGGAGTTGAAGATCTGGTCGGCTTGGCCTGAAAAGGCGGACCCCTCCACACCGGGGTTACAGTTGTTGATCTCCATGATCAACGAAAAAGGTAAGGCAGTCAATCTCAAAGCCCGATATGTCGGGGGCCCAGAGGTCTTCAATCCTTTTGAGGGAGCCGCTTCTCTCCAGAAGGGTGTCGTTGATATGGCCTACACCGCTGCAGCATATGCCACGGGCGTTATCCCCGAAGTCGACGCCATGAAACTGATGAAGAGCAAGCCCTGGGACGACAGGAAAAGCGGAGCCTTCGCCCTTATGAACAAATGGCATCAGGAAAAAGGATTGGAGTTTCTGGCCAGGGCATCGACAGGCCAGGGGTTCCAGGGATTTCTGACCAAGAATATCACCAAGCCCGATCTGAAGGGATTAACCATGCGTGTTATCCCCATCTATATCCCCTTGATCAAAGCCTTGGGTGCCACAGGGGTCAATACAGCGGGTGGCGAGGTATATACAGCACTCGAAAGAGGGACCGTTGACGGCTTCTGGTGGGGAGGCCGCGAGATCAGGACATGGGCGTGGCAGGAGGTCTGCAAATATATCTGGGGCCCTCCCTTCTGGACCGTTGATGTGTATGTGATGATGAACAAAAAGAAATGGGACTCCCTTGATCCTTCCCAGCGTGATGTCTTAACAAAAATTATGATAGAATATGAGCATAAGACCCATGACGCCCAGGTCAGGAACCAGGCCGACATTACAAACGATTTACTGGCCAAGGGTATGAAAGAGATTAAGTTCTCCCCCGCCGATGAAAAGTGGTATATCAACATGGCTTATGAAGAGGGCTGGAAGGCTGCCTTGCAGAAATCTCAGAGGGTGAAGGAACTGCAGGCCCTGGTATCTAAATAATTAAGAACAATAGTGGGTCGCAGATGGGGGCAATAATTCATTAGCCCCCATCTACCATGCTTTTTAATTAAATAAGTAGGAGAAAAATAATGAAACAACCAATCTCAGGTCTGGTAAGTTTGTATAATTTTGTTCGTGACGGTCTTGCCGTCATAAGCGGGATCCTGGTTGTAGCCATGGTAATCTACGTTTCGTTGTCGGTCTTGATCCGGTTCACGCCTTTCGTCATAGGATGGACATTGGAGGCAGCCGAGTATAGCCTCATCATCCTCACCTTTTTCAGCGCAGGGTGGCTCTTGAAGAACCGGGGGCATACGAGGATCGACATACTCTTAGATTTAATAAAAACGCCAAGGACCAGGTACATCGTTGAAGGGATCCTCTGCGTGGTTACGACAATGATCTGTTTGTTTCTCTTGATCCTTAGTGTTGTCGTCACCTGGGACAATTATGTATCGGGGACACTTCAGGTGAAGGTCTACACATTCCCCAAATGGATGCTCTGCGCCATCATCCCTATTGGCTTTTTCTTCCTTTTCATTGAGTCTGTAAAGCTGGCCTATGAATTTTTTAAAGATGCAAATAAAAACAAGAACAAGAGATAATAGGTACTTTTGAATCTATAGTATCAGGAGGTTATGATGGAGTGGCAATTTCTGCTGTTGGTTATCGGGGGGATATTATTTCTTTGCCTGTTGTCTGGATTACCCATATTCGTTGCCTTTTTAATCGTCGACGCCGTGGGCATCCTGCTTTTTATGGGTGGTCTGGCCGGTATAGATTCACTGATCAGGAGCATGTTCGATTCGATCGGTTTATTCACGTTAAGCCCCGTAGTTCTGTTCACCGTCATGGGGGAAGCCATCTTCCGGTCAGGCATGGCGACCCGCGCCCTTGATGTGATGGAAAGGATGATGACCCGTCTCCCCGGGAGGTTGAGTGTCGTTGCCGTCAGCGCCGGCGCCGTCTTTGCAATGCTGAGCGGTTCGGCCCTGGGGTCCTGCGCCATGCTCGGCTCCCTGCTTGTGCCTGATATGGAGAAACGGGGCTATTCCAAATCGCTTTCAATGGGCCCCATCATGGCGGGTGGCATGCTCGCCGTAATCATCCCGCCCAGCACCCTTGCCGTTATCCTGGGCGCCCAGGGTGGCATATCGGTGGGGAAGCTTTTGCTTTCCGGATTTATCCCCGGATTTATACTGGCAGGGCTTTATCTCTCCTATATCATTATTTCCTGTGTGCGCAACCCATCCTTGGCTCCTATGGGAGAATCGATAAAGGCCACATCGAGCCTCGGCAAAGACTTTTTGATCTATGTATTGCCGTTGTCGTTGATTATCCTTGCCGTCCTCGGGAGTATCTTTACCGGTGTGGCAACACCCACAGAGGCCTCTGCCCTGGGCGCCCTGACCAGTTTCGTCCTGGCAGCATGCTATAGAGAGCTAACGGTGAAAATGGTGATCAAATCCACTACCAGTACCCTTGCCATCTCCACGATGATCCTCATGATTGTCGGTGGTTCCGTTGCATTCAGCCAACTTTTGAGTTTCACGGGAATCGTGAGGGGCATCGTTGAATTGGTAACGAATTTGGACGTTCCTCCTGTCATCGTCGTTGCCTTAATGCAGACCCTCCTGATAATCATGGGCTGCTTCATCGACCAGATCGCCATGATCATGATCGCCGTGCCCATCTTCATGCCCATCACTGCCGCCCTGGGTCTTGACTCTGTATGGATTGGGTTATTGATGCTCATCAGCATTTCCCTGGGCCTGCTGACGCCTCCCTTTGGGTTACTCCTTTTCATCATGAAAGGAAATGCTCCGAAGGGGACAACCATGTTCGATGTTTGGCGGGCATCGCTGCCCTATATTATCCTGGCCTTTATCGGATTGGCCCTGTTCATCATCTTCCCCGGCATTGCGACCTGGCTGCCTCGCCACATGTGAGCTATCTCTGCAGATATCAATACAGCATCATCTGCAAAGAGTTTGCGGGAAGGCAAGAGGGGCATGCTTATAGGAAATCTTATAGCAATACCCGTTGTTGTAATGGCTGCCCTGTGTGGCATCGTAGCTAAACAAAAATAATTCTTGCGTCGAGAGCATCTTTTTATGTATTCTATTTCCTTAATATGCATATCGCTCGATTGACTATTAATGACTATTAAATATTTTGACAGAAATTTTTGAGAGGGAGGTAAATTATGAAGACCGTCAAGGACATTCTAAAAGCAAAAAAAAGCGAGGTCTGGTCAATCTCACCAACTGCCACGGTGTTTGAGGCACTGAAGCTCATGGGGGAAAAGGAAATAGGGGCTTTAGTAGTTATGGAAAAGGGAGAGGCTGTCGGTATCGTCTCAGAACGTGATTATGCAAGAAAGGTTATTCTGAAAGGGAAATCGTCAAAAAATACCCTCGTTCAAGAAATCATGACCTCACATATGTTCAGTGTAAAACCTGAAAACACTGTTGAAGAGTGCATGGTGCTTATAACAGCTAAACGTATAAGACACCTGCCTGTTTTCGATAAAAACAAGTTCGTTGGTTTGATTTCTATCGGGGATGTGGTAAAGTCCATAATCTCAGAACAGGAAAAGCTCATCGAACAATTAAGCGACTACATTGCGGGTAAGTACGTATAGCCTTAAGAGATATAGAATAACAAAAAGATACCCCGGCCTTCTTAAGACCGGGGTATTTGATTATGTTGGTGATAAAGTAGAAAGTTCCTTCTTAAAGGAATAAAAGTAGACAGCGCCGATGAAGATAAACCCGCCCACAATATTTCCAAGGGTTACTGGTATCAAATTCCACTGAATGAACTGTCCCCATGTTACATTCGCACCTAACATTATACCTGTCGGTATAAAATACATATTTGCAACGCTATGTTCAAATCCTGAAGAGACAAATGCCATTATCGGGAACCAGATTCCAAAGAACTTTCCTATCATGTTTTTGGATGAAATGGCTAGCAATATGCCAAGGTTCACTAAAAGGTTACACCCAATACCCTTCATAAAAGCTGACCAGAGTCCAATGCCTCCAGCTGCCATATATGGTAATGTTTTTGCCTGTGCTATACCGATCGCGTTCTGTCCAAAAACCGTTATCTCGGGACTTCCACCCTTGCTGAATGGTCCAACTGCCATCAGATACGCCCAGAATAGCGAACCTATAAAGTTACCAATGTAGACCCAGAACCACGCATTAAAAACCCTGCTCCATGTTGTTTTCTTCTGAAAAACAGCCATTGGTATAAGCATGGTATCACCGGTAAAAAGTGACATACCGGTGAGAACGATTGCAATCAACCCTACCGGGAATACTGCCCCGGCGATAAGAGATTTAAAACCAGGACCCATGGTATTTTCCAATCCAGTTGAACAGACAGTAGCAAGTGCTCCACCAACAGCAATAAGCAGACCCGCCATAAAACTTCTTATTAAATAGTTGCCAGGTGTTAAATTTGCTTTGTACTTTCCAGCATCTCCTGCCAGCTGCACAATTTCTACAGGTTTGTTGGCCATTGTTCCTCCTTTTTAATTAGTAGTGTTATGTGTAAAATCTTGCTATTGTTCTGTCGCACTCCGGACAGTTATAGCCAGAATCACAGTGCCTTAAAAATTCTTCTCTAAAATACTTCAGCGTTGTTGTTATCGGCAGTATGGGTGATTGCCCAAGGGCACATAGTGAAGCCTGTTTCATCAACTGTGCTTTTTCAACCATAGTATCGATATCCTTTTCTACTGCCGTCCTCATTGCAAACTTCTTTGCAAGATAGTGTAACTGTGATGTCCCGACCCTGCATGGGACACACTGACCACAGGATTCGTGGGCAAAGAAACTGAGTATATTCAAGAGGAAATCGACCGCACAGGTATCCTCATCGCACGCAAGGACAACTCCGGAACCAAGCGTGACACCAGCTTTTATTGTCTGATCTATATCAAGAGGTAAGTCAAGTAAATCTTCACCCAGGATGCCTCCAGCTGAACCACCCACCTGTGCAAACTTAAGGGTTTTTCCATCTTTAATACCTTTTCCATATATATCAATAATATCACGAAGGGTTGCCCCCATCGGCAGTTCAACAAGCCCTGTTCTATTCAGTTTACCAGACAGGCAGTAGAGTTTTGTTCCAGAGCATTTTTCTGTGCCAAGTGACTTATACCATCCGGCACCATGCTCAATAATCATTGGGACAGATGCATATGTCTCAACATTATTAACGTTCGACGGCATCCCCATAAAACCAGCCCCTGCCGGGAATGGAGGTCTGAACCGTGGATAGCCTCGCTTGCCTTCCATTGAGTTCATAAGTGATGATTCCTCACCGCATACATACGCACCGCCACCTTCTTTGATAAAAATATCAAAACTGAATGTCGGACCTGCAATATACTTTCCCAATATTCCTCTTTCTCTTGCCTGATCTATAGCCCTTTGAAGTCTCTCAATGGCACGCCTGAATTCCCCTCTCACGTAAATATAACCAACGGTGGCACCGGTCGCATACCCGCAAAGTAACATCCCCTCAATAATCAAATGGGGATTTTCTTCCATAAGAACCCTGTCCTTAAAGGTACCTGGCTCACCTTCATCAGCATTGCATATCACATACTTCTGCATATCCCCTTTCGGCATAAACGACCACTTCACGCCTGCAGGAAATCCTGCGCCACCTCTACCCCTGAGCCCTGAATCCTTCACAATATTGATCACATCATCTGAAGAATATTCTTTAATGGCCCTCCTTATCGACACATATCCGCCATTTTTTATATAACTATCAATGCTAATAGGGTCAACCTTTCCTACCATGGCTAAAAGTCTCTTTGTCTGTCTATCATCATCAATAACGCAAGCCCTACCCTCTACCTCCGGCCCACATTTTTCTCCAAAGATTGGCTTTTTGGATTCATAAGACTTTAAAATCTGTTTTATTTTTTTCTCAGTAAGATTGCCATGGATATCATAGTTTATCATCATAGCAGGGGCTACCGAGCAAACACCAAGGCACTCACACTTTTCAAGATAGAACAATCCATCAGATGTTGCTTCGCCAGGTTTAATACCTAAGTTTCGCTCTATTGCATCAAAAATTGTTCTTGTCCCCATCACATGACACGGCCCTGACTTGCAGACCCTTATAATAAACCGTGCCCTGGGATTTGTCTTGAACATGGTATAGAAGCCCACAAAACCTGCAATGGCGCTCTTCGGGATATTCGTCATCTCAGCTACTTTCCTCAACACATCAATGCCAAGCTGGTTTTTACCAGAAAGATTCTCCAGATCCCGCAATATAAACATAAGATGCTCTTTTGCACTTCCTCTTTTCTCGATTACGCCTTTTATATCCTCTGTTGTTATCATTTCCCATCACCGCCTTTACAGATAAATTTTTTCAATCTTACAAGAGCACACTTTGTACTCCGGGATCTTACACATTGGGTCAAGGGCATCTATAGTCAATATGTTCGCTGCAGCCTCGAAGAAATGAAAAGGAATAAAAACCACATTGGGTTTCAACCTGTCCGTCACCTTTGCCTTTATTCTGATGCTCCCCCTCCTCGACGATACTGATATAAACTCGCCATCCGTGATGTTATAATTTTTTGCATCGTTGGGATGGATCTCCACAAACCCTTCCGGTACAATCTCATCAAGGATTTTTGAGTTTCTTGTCATGGTCCCTGTATGAAAGTGTTCAAGTATACGCCCGGTGGTCAATATCATAGGGTATTCAGCATCTGTTTCTTCCGCTGGCGGGGTATAATCTATCGCAGTAAGTAAACCAAGGCCACGTGAAAACTTATCCTTGTGCAGATACTGTGTCCCAGGATGATCTGTCGTAGGACATGGCCACTGTATCAGTTCCTTCTCAACCCTTTCGTACGTGATTCCCGCATATGATGGGGTAACTGTCCTTATCTCCTCAAAGATATCTTTAGGTTCTTTATAATCCCATTTTGCGCCCATTCTATTGGCTATCTGCATGGTAATCCACCAATCGTCCCTCGTATCGCCCCATGGAGGAAGTACCCTATGCATGGGTTGAACCCTTCTCTCTGTATTGGTTGCCGTTCCTTCCTTTTCAAGGAACGAACATGAGGGGAATACCACATCAGCATACTGTGCTGTCTCCGTAAGGAAAATATCCTGAACAACAAAAAAATCCAGGGATTCAAGGGCTTCAATCACATGGTGTTGATTTGGATCAGACATTACCGGGTTCTCGCCCATCTCATATATTGCTTTCAAATTACCGGCAACTGCTGCATGAAACATCTCAACTATGGTAAGACCAGGTTTGGTAGGCAATCCTGAAACACCCCATGCCTTTTCAAACTTTGCTTTGTTCTCCTCATTTGCAACTGGCTGATATGCAGGATACACCGAATTAAGTGCGCCCATATCACATGCACCCTGAACATTATTCTGACCTCTCAGCGGGTTCACCCCACCACCTGCCGCACCCATATTACCAAGGAGCATTTGTAAATTGGCCGTTGATTTGACATTATTCACACCCGACACAAATTGGGTTATACCCATAGAATAAAAAAGTGCCATCGGTTTCAATTGAGCCATAAGTCTTGCAGCCTTCTCAATATCCTCCGGGTTATCTATTCCGCAAATTCCTGCAACATATTCAGGGGTATATTTTTCAAGGGTTTTTGCAAGCTCTTCAAAACCCTCGCACCTTTTCTCAACAAATTCTTTATTGTAAAGACCTTCTTTTATTAAAACATGCATAAGGCCATTGAGGATTGCAATATTGGTACCAGGTTTTATCTGGAAGTAATAATCTGCACATCGAGAAAGTTCAATCCTTCTTGGATCTACGACAATCAGTTTTTTACCGTTGTTGATTACTTCATTTTTAATCATCGACCCGATGACAGGATGATTTTCTGTTGTGTTTGACCCTATTACAAGAAAACCTTTGCTCAGGGGTATCTCCCGAATTGAATTCGTCATTGCCCCAGAACCAAATACTGCCGCCAGACCGGCGACGGTTGAGCTGTGTCAGAGACGGGCACAGTGATCAACATTATTCGTCCCTATCACCGCCCTCATAAATTTTTGCATTAAATAATTTTCCTCGTTGGTACATTTTGCCGAAGATAAGGAACCAATAGAATCAGGACCATACTTTTCTTTTATCTCGGTAAACTTACTCGCAACAAGATTGAGGGCTTCATCCCAGCTTGCCTCCTCGAATACACCGTTTCTCTTGATAAGAGGGTTTGACAATCTTTTTCCGTTCTGAACAAAATCAAAACCGAATCTTCCCTTAACGCAGAGATGGCCCCTGTTGGGTCCATCATCATGACCCATAGCCTTTACAAGTAGACCCTCCTTATTTTTATAGTAATCTATCTTACATCCAACACCGCAGTATATACAGATGCTTGATTCCTTCGTGAGTTCCCAATTTTCACCTCTACCAAGGACTGTCTGGAATGAAAGGGAACCAGTAGGGCACAGCTGAACACATGTGCCGCATTGAACACAACTTGAATCCCCGATCTTTTCATATAAATCTGAGGCAAGGTGGGTGTGACCTCCCCTATCAGTAAAACTCCACACATTCGATATCTGGATCTCAGCACATGCCTTCACACACCTCCCGCAGAGGATGCACCTGTTCTCATTTCTCTTTAAACCCTCACTCGATTCATAATCAATCTCGCGGCTTCGTTTAGGATATTCGTAATTTACCTGTTCAATATTATACCTGTGTACAAGGGCCTGCAATTCACACGCACCATTGGAATCACAATAAAGACAATTATGGTCACCCTCGGCAAGAAGGAGTTCTAAAATTCCCTTTCTTATTTTTACTATTTCTTCATCCTCAGTGATTACCCTCATCCCGTCCACTGCTGGTTCAGTGCAGGCTGTTTTTAACATCACTTCGTTCACACGAACAATACACATACGGCAAGCACCGGTTTTGCTGACCTTAGGATGATAACATAAGTATGGAATATCAATACCATTTTTCAAAGCAACCTCAAGGATGGTTTGACCCTTCCCCCCTGTCACATCTTTTCCATCGATGGTGAACTTAATTTCTTGCATAATGAGACTCCTTGTCTTTTTTAAAGTATAAGAAGCTGTGCTTTTAAATGACTATCTAAAGATTTCTAACTTCCACATATGATAAGTTATAAATTTCACAAGACTTTGCTATTTTTTGCCACACATATATATTAAAAGTCAATCAAAAAAAATCTGTAAGATTAACAATTTTTTTGACTTGAAAATATTAATAC